>Ga0154761_114_pt1 | contig 19622 bp, 36 predicted proteins | sample Rifle2008BG16ft_FD_105769 | JGI IMG/M metagenome (GOLD analysis project Ga0154761, IMG submission 105769) | Candidatus Levybacteria bacterium RBG_16_35_11 | reverse complement strand
TTGAGTGGTTTTTGCCTTTGCCATGCCCCCATTTTAGACCAAGTTTATGTTAAAATACAAGATATCAAAATATAACTAGCTTTCGGGGTGTAGTTTACCGGTAGAATGCGTAGGTTGGATTCTAGCTAGAACCTTGTCAAGTTTATTAATTGGGAATAGATCTTTTGGATAAATTCCAATTAGAGCTATCTTATTTGCTTTAGCAATTTTAAGCTTCTCTTTTCTTAACCTATCATATCTTTTATGTTGTTTATATAATCCAAAAAACTCTACCCAATAATCTCCTATAAGAAAATCGACGGTTAATTTATGATTACTTGGATAAACAACAGAACGCTTATGCTCTACGGCTCGTGCATATAACCAATCGTCAATAATTTTCTCTGATAATGAATCACATTCATGTCCATCATTTGCAATCCATTTCTTAGCAAACGTAACTGTATTCGGCTCAAATCCAGCTGCTTTTATCGCGTTGCTCCAATTAGTAAAATGGTTTCTAGCTGCAGAGTAGCTATAGAATTCTCTTTTCAAAGGAATTCTCCCTGTTTTTTTAAAGAAGGATTTAATTTCTTTGACAATATATTCTTTATTCAGTGATTGGGCTTTATGTTTGCAAGTCAAAGAACAATATTTTTGGTTAGTTTTGAAGTATTCGTTGCAATTTAAACACTTTTTAATAATGGCACGTTTCTTGGGGAATTTCGAATTATTAACCGAAGCTGCGCAAGAACGGGAACAATATGTTTCTATCGTGTTCTTGAAAATCTTCCTCTTAAAATTTCTTCTGCATCGAGGATTAGAACACTGAAGGTTCTTTTTTCTGCTTTTTCCAGAAGACTGACATTCTTTTGAACAAAATTGTCTCCACCCGAACCTATTTGTCTCGTTTATTTGACCCACAGATCTAGAAAAAGGCTCTTTGCAATAACTGCAACATATGAAGCGGTAATTCATTTGTCGGGGGAACTGGTTCCGCCCCAGCGACCTCTCGCACCCCATGCGAGTGCTCTGCCTATCTGAGCTATCCCCCGTTCATACCTATTGTATCATACCTAGTAAGTCGTGCTCAAAGTTCGATTCTCAACATCTCGACTCTGTTTAACTTGATTTTCAGCCTCAACTAAAGTAGAATTGAAACCCTCAAGATAACTATGGAACGACCTAGATTAATAATAAAAGCATTTGAGTCTTTCACTAGAGGAAGGTCCAATACCAACTCCGAAGAGGAAGGAAGGATCTGGCAAGAATTTGAGCAAATTAAACCTCAACTTGAAGGGAAAACAATTCTTATTATAATGGATGGGAACAGAAGATATGCAGAAGAAAGAGGCTGGGAAAGAAAAATTGGTCACAAGATAGGAGTAGAGAATGCAAAAGATTTATCCCGATTTTTGCTTTCTCTTAAAATGAATGTTGTGCTCTGGGGTTTTTCAACAGATAATTGGAAGCGTGCTCCCTCTGAAGCTGAAAACATTTTTAAAATTTCAAATCAAGCTTTAATAGACTCGATTGATGAAATGGACGAAAAAAACGTTAGAGTTAGACATCTTGGAGACAAAGAAAGACTCCCTTCCTACCTTCAAGAAACAATTGCAAACGCCGAAGAAAGAACTCGGGGTAATACTGGTCCTTTTTTCCAGATTGCCCTAAGTTATTCAGGAAGAGACGAAATAAATAGGGCCGGAATGAATATCGCTAAAAAATTAGCAAATCGTGAACTTGTAATAACGGAGGATGGAAAAAGACTTAAAGACCCAACCTTGGAAGACAGAGAAGGAAAAACATTGATTGAATTGATAAAAGAAAACAGTGACGATAAAGGGAGTGCTTTTGAGATTGATTTTGTATTAAGGCCAGGAGGAGTATTTCGCTTATCCGGGTTTGGAATAAGAGCGGAATTTAGCGAGTATTCTTTTTCTGATAAAAATTTCCCTGAATTTATAACTGTTGATTTGGTAAAAGCATTAATAGAACTTACAAAAAGAGACCGACGTTTCGGAGGAGATTCTAAGCCACAAATAGAATAATTCCCCATGAGTGAACGATTAACAATAAAATACAAACCAAGATACAAAGGCAGTAAAGAAAGTGAAATTGAGTTGCAACCTTTCTGGGGAGAATATCCTGAGTTGCTTGAGGCAATTTCAAGAGGTCTTCCCCGTCAATTAATTCTTTCCGAAACTGAATGGGATCCTGAAAAGCTAAAGAAACTTTTATCTTGCATAAAATTTGTTCCTATTAAATCCGTGCTTGCGCTTGGAGTTTCGGAAGAGGTCTTAGGAAGAATAAGCGCTTCACATAAAGTCGGTAAGAAAACAAAAAACGAACTTATTAGTGATAATCGAATAATTAAGCTGGAAGGATCTTATTCCGACAGTTTTAGACTCTTAGAAGAGTGGACGTTTAGAAACAGCGGCCAGCTTGTTACCTTTGTTGATTCTTTAGAAAGAGCAGACGATTTTAATTCTGATTCAGATTTAGTTTTAAGACTAAATGGAAGTTGGGATTTTAAAAACGTAGCCAAGGCAATAGTTGATTATTCAAATGCTCTCCCAGATATAGAACCGACTCGCAAACAAAGACTGGTTGATCTTATTCAAGACAAGATTAGATCTTAACGCTTGGGGCTTTGTTTCTTTCTCCTTGCTTTTCCACCCATACCAACGTTTCTTCGCTGTCTTACTCTTGGATCCCTGGTTAAAAATCCTTTTTTCTTTAAAATTTGCCTGTTTTTTTGATCTAATTTCGCTAAAGCACGGGATACTGCATGAATTATTGCTTCAAGTTGTCCTTTTTGTCCACCGCCTGAAACTTTTGCGGTTAATGCAAACTTATCAAGGGTATTGGTAATTCTAAACGGCTCCTCGAGTTGCAACTTTGAAATCTTATCTTTAAAATAGTCGAAAGCTCTCTTGTTGTTAACGAAAAAGTCTCCTTTTTTAACCTTTTCCCCCAAGATCTCCAGGTTGCTTTTAACTTCCTGATAAAGCCTAATCCTTGCAACCGATTCTTTTCTTCGGCCAACTGTCGCAATATATCCTTCTTTTATTGTATTTTTTTTCTCTTCTGCCATATTTATTCCTTAAATTTATCTTGAAAAGTATGGTTTTCTCCTGAAAATACCTTTAGTCTTTTTAACATTTTAGCTCTTAATCTATTTTGAGGCAACATTCCGGAAACTGCGTGCCTTATTATCTCCTCGGGTTTTTTGATTCGCAATTCCCTAAGGGTTTCTGCTTTAAACCCACCCGGATAGCCTGAGTGCCTGTAATATTTCTTTTGATCTTCTTTTTTGCCGGTTACTTTAATTTCTTTAGCATTTATCAAAACGACATAATCCCCCATGTCCAAATGTCTGACAAAATTAGACTTGGATTTTCCCATTAAAAGTCCTGCTATCTCAGTTGATACTCTTCCTAAAGTTTTCCCTTTTAAATCTATTAAATGCCACTTCCTTTTAATGTCTTTTTCTTTTGTATCAGTTGATGATTTCATTTTTTACTACTCCTTAGTCTTGACGTTTTTTTGTTTACTTTTCTAACCGGTCTTTTAATTTCTTTTTCCTTTTTTCCTTTTGTCGTTTTCTTTTTTACCTCTACGGGTTCTATAATTTGAGCTTTCTCCGTCCATTCAAGCATTACAACCTGGGCATCATCCCCGAATCTTTTCCCAAGCCTTATTATTCTTGTATAGCCTCCTTTTCTTTCTTTAAACCTGGGAGCGACGCTATCTATCATTTTTTCAATTGCCAAAGGTGTTAATTTTTTACCTAATAGTCTTTTTGCTAATTCTTTTTCTTTTCTTGCTTTTGTAACTAATTTATCAATTTCTGCCTTTATTGCTTTTGCTTTTGCCTCTGTTGTTTTAATGCTTTCATTTAAAACCAAAGAAGACATTAGTCCCTTAAAAAGGGCCGTTCTTTCATTTTTGTCTCTTGATAATTGTTTTCCAAAAATGTTTTTTTTCATATTATTTTTGAGGAATGCTGGGGAATTATCGGTTCCTGCCAGCCCCTCAGGTAACCACAGACTGACAGAAATTTTATTTATGCAGTAAGGGTTATTCCTTTTTCTTTAAGTTTTTCTTCTATGACTGCAATTGATTTTCCACCCATATTTCTCATTCCGATTAATTCTTTTCGAGGAGTTTCTAAAAGTTGCGAAACAGTCTCTATTCCTCCGTTTCTTAAACTATTATAAATTCTAGTTGGCAAATCAAGCTCATCTACGGTCATTTTTAACAAGCTTTCCGGATACGCTAAAGTTGAAGTTGTGCTTTCTGCGGCAGGTGCTGTTTTTGGCTCGTAAATTTGAAAGAAAAAAGAGGCCAAAACTCTAGATGCTTCATCCAATGCTTCTTTCGGGGTAACTACGCCATTTGTCCAAACCTTCAGAAGCAATCTGTCTAAATTGGTTTGCCTACCAACTCGGGTTGCCGAAACTTCGTAAGTAACTCTTTTAACAGGTGTAAAAACAGCATCAGTTGGAATTACGCCTAAGGTGGAAACTTTTCTTTCTTCCGAAACCTGGTATCCCATTCCCCTCTCGATTGTTAACTCCATCTCAAGCTTACTTTTTTTGTCGCCTAGTGAGCCGATGTGATGGGAGGGGTTTACAACTTCCACATCTTCAGGAAGCTCTAAATCTTTGGCAGTAATTTCTTTCGGTCCTTTTACCGAAAGTTTTACAGTGCTTTCTTCTTTTGAATCTAACAATCTAAAATTAACTCCCTTAATGTTTAAAAGAAGATCTACTACGTTTTCCTTTAGCCCTGGGACAGTAGAAAATTTATGCTTAACTCCTGAAATTTTTACCGATGTAACAGCCGCTCCGGGAATTGCGACTAAAAGAACCCTTCTTAGCGCATTTCCTAATGTATGTCCAAATCCAGGCTCCAATGGTTCTAAAATAAACTCTGCGTATTCCTCTGTGCTTTTTGACTCTTTAACTTTAAATGTAGGATTAACCATAAGTAACTATTTTAGCACTACCTTGAATAATATTCAATGATAAGCTTAACGTCAAAAGGAACTTGAATATCCTCTTTTTTGGGCATTCTAATTAATTCTCCTGATAGGTTTTTCCCTCTTTTTATAAAAGGCATTAAATTATCCACTCTTTCCTCCACTGATTGCAATATTTGGGGATTTTTCGAAAGCTTAGGGGAAACAGAGATTTTATCTCCTATGCTCACTCTATATGAAGGTATGTTTAGTTTTTTAGCATTTACCAGTACATGTCCATGGGAAACAAGCTGTCTTGCCATCATTCTTGATTTTGCAAAACCAAGTCTATAAACAAGATTATCCAACCTTGTTTCCAAAGCAGAAATTATTAATTCTCCTGTGTCTCCCTTTTTTCTTTGCACATCTAAAACAAGATTTTTAAATTGTTTTTCTAAAAGCAGATAGGCAATCTTTGCTTTTTGTTTTTCTCTCATTTGAAGTCCGAATTCAGAAAGCCTTCTTTTTCTTTTTCTTCCATGTACCCCTGGAGGTATATTTAACCTTCGCTGCAAAGATTGAGAACTCTTATCTAAAAGATTAACCCCTACTTTTCTTGCTAATTTATGTTTTGGACCAGTGTATCTAGCCATTAAACTCTCCTTTTCTTTTTTGCCCTTGGACCGTTATGCGGAATGGGCGTAACGTCGGCTATCATTGAAATTGATAATCCAGCTGCTTTTAATGCCCGCAGCGATGCATCCCTTCCCGATCCCGGACCTTTGATATATACCTCAACGGTTTTTAAGCCCTTTTCAGCCGCTTTTCTGGCAACATTCTCGACTGCAGATGTTGCTGCAAAGGGAGTTGATTTTCTTGTTCCTTTAAAACCCGCCGCACCAGATGAACTCCAGGCAATGGTATCTCCTTTTTCATTCGTAATTGTAACCAAAGTATTATTAAAAGTCGCGGAAATATATACCTTTCCGTGCTCTGTTACTTTAAGGCCACTTTTTTTCTTTACTGTTTTTTTAGTTTTAGTTGTCTCTTTCATTACTTCTTAACTTCTTTTGTTTCCATTTTTGCTGCTACTTCCTTTTTAATTGCACCAATTGTTACTCTTTTCCCTCTTTTAGTTCTTGCATTTGATCTTGTCCTCTGTCCTCTTGCAGGTAGGTTTTTACCATGCCTTGATCCCCGGTAGGATCCTATTTCCTTAAGTCTCTTTATATTGTTTGAAACTTCAACTCTTAAATCCCCTTCAACCTTGTATTGCTCAAGTGTTTTCTGGATCCTTTTTTGCTCATCCTCGGATAGATTTTTTATTCTTTTCGACCCATCAATATCTGCCTTTTTTAATACTTCTAAGACATTGCTTCTGCCAATACCATAAAAATAGGTTAGGCCTACGTCAACCCTTTTTTCATCCGGTAAATTAATTCCTAAAATTCTCATACAATCAGTTAGCCTTGCCTCTGTTTATGTCTTGGATTATCACAGACAACTCTAAGCACTCCTTTGCGCTTTATAATTTTACATTTCTTACACCTTGGTTTTACACTTGCTTGTACTTTCATGATCTATCCAATCTATTTCAATCTAAACGTTATTCTTCCTTTTGTCTTGTCATAGGGGGTCATTTCTACCCTAACCCTATCTCCCGGAAGAATTTTAATAAAATGCATCCTCATTTTTCCCGAGAGATGACATAAAACTATGCTGCCATCCGGTAACTCTACCCGAAATAGAGTATTTGGCAATGATTCTAAAACTTTCCCTTCGACCTCAACTGACCCTTGATGAGCCATAATCAATAAACACAAAAAATCACTTCACCTTTGTGAGTGATTATTAACCTAAATTATAGCAAATTAAGCTTAAAACAGCAATGATTCATCTGGTTAGTATTAATGGCTCGCTCTTTGTAACTGCTATTGTCCGTTCGAACAGCCCTGAAATTTGCCCATCCTTTGTTCTTATTGTCCAGCCGTCTTTATCATATTTGACATCACTTTTCCCCATGTTATAAATAACTTCAATTGCTAAGGTCATTCCTGCTTTTAATAATGAGGTGTCTTCGATTCTGCCTTGCAAAAAACCGGGCACTTCGGGCTCTTCATGCAAGTCTTTGCCAATCCCATGGCCAACCAGAGTTCTTACAACAGAATAACCGGCTCTCTCGATAATCTCCTGGATTTTTTGGGAGATATTGCCAACTCTATTTCCTATCCTTGCTTGACCTATCGCCTCAGATAGTGCTTTTCTTCCTGTTTCTAAAAATTTATAAATTTCATTATTAGTTGATCCTACGGAAACCGTTTCTGCCATATCCGTATTAAATCCCTTATAAAAAACTCCGCAGTCTATTCCAACTATATCTCCCTCTTTAAATCTGTAGTTCCCAGGAATTCCATGAACAACGGTGTCATTAATAGAAAGACAAAGAGCATTTTTGTATCCCCTTACCTTTTTAAAGGACGGATAACCTCCTCTTTTTTTAATCTCTAAATTTGCTATTTCTTCAAGCTCTTTTTCGGAAACTCCCGGTTTTACGCCTTCACTAACTATGGCTAAAATTTGTGCGAGTATTTTTCCACCTTCCTGCATTTTTCTTAAATCTTCTGGGGATTTAATTTTTATCATAGAGGCCTCTTTTTTTCATTTCTTCAATTATTTTGTTTATGGTTTCTTCCTCTGATAGATAAGAATTATCAAGAATAAAATATCCATATTCCCCTGGGTTGGTAACTAGCGTCTTATTAATTTGCATATCTTCTTTGTCTCTGTTGATCACGCTCTCTAAAATTTTTTCAAAGTCTAAGCTCTTGTTCTTTTCCTCTTTCTGCTTTAATCTTCTTTCTGCTCTTACTTTTAAATCTGCCGTTAGAAAAATTTTTAGATCTGCATTGGGAATTACTTTTGTTGCAATATCTCTTCCTTCGGCGACGAAAGCAAGTCCTCTGTCTGTAGTTTTCTCCGCAATTTTTCTCTGTTGCGAAATTAAAACTTCTCTTACTTTCGTTATTCCGGCAACTTTAGGAACCAGAAGGTCAATCTCTTTAGTTCTTATTTCATGTGTTACATCTTTTCCGTTTAAAAAAAACTTATCCTGGGTTACATCTATGTCTACTTCGGACAATGCTTTTTCAACTTCTTTAGAATTATCTAAATCAACCTTATTAAGTAAGCTGTGTAAAGCTACGCATCTATACATTGCCCCTGTATCAAGATAAATACCGTTTAACTTTTTAGCAATTATCGGGGCGATTGTCCCTTTTCCTGCTGCAACTGGTCCGTCTATGGCAATTGTGAAACCTTTCATATTAGATGATAATAAGTCCGGGGTTAAATTCCTAATTTTTTGAAAATTTCCTTAGATACTTCCTCAATGGGTTTTTCTCCATCCACCTCGATTAGGATTCCCTTTTTTCTATAGTAATCTAAAACCGGCTCGGTAACTTTGTGGAATAATTCAATTCTTTTCCTCACGGCAGCTACTGTTTCATCATCTCTAACCTCCCCGTTTCGGTAAGACAATCTCCATAAAGCCTCTTTATCGGAAACTCTTAAATAAACAACTTTGTCTACTTCGTGGGAAAATTCTTTTGCTTGTTCCACGGTCCTAGGAAAACCGTCTATAATATATCCATTTTTATATTCCGGTCTTTGCAGATACTCCGTAACAATTTGCAAAGTTTTTTTATCCGGAATAAGAAATCCAGCAGTCATTGTTTCTTTGATGTATCTGCCTATTTTGGACTTTTCTCTTGCCAGTTTTCTGAAGATGTGACCGGTAGAAAGATAAGGAACATCTAGTCTTTCTGCCAAAAGATTTCCTTGGGTTGATTTTCCAGCCCCCTGAATACCAATAATTACAATTTTCATATTATTTTACGTATCCTTCGTAGCTTCTCATCACAAGCTGAGCCTCTATTGCTTTAATTGTTTCCAAAACTACCGAAACTACGATTAAGATTCCTGTTCCTCCTAGCATTAAATTCTGGACATTGGTAAATAATCTTGCTATGGATGGAAAGATAGCAATTATACCTAAAAATACTGCTCCTGCCAAGGTTATTCTGGTTAGAATATAGTTTAGATAAGCTGCGGTTGGTGAACCCGGTCTTATTCCCGGAATAAAGCCCCCGTATTTTTGAATTTCTTCAGAGATTTTTTTCGGGTTAAAAACAACAGCCGTGTAAAAATAGGTAAAGCCAACAACCAATAGAAAATAAAGTGCGTTATACAAAAGACCGTTTGGATTAAAAGATGTTGCTATGAATGTTGCAACTGAATGAAGAATGGGAATTTTTGAAACTGAGAGATAATTTGCCATAAGGGATGGTAGTAAAACCAATGATACGGCAAAAATAATTGGAATAACTCCTGCCTGGTTAAGCCTTAGAGGAAGATGGGTTGATTGTCCGCCATACATCTTATTTCCCCTCACTCTTTTTGCATAATAAACTGTTATTTGTCTTGTTGCCTCATTTATAACAACAATTGATGCAATAACCAAAAGAGCCATAACAACAAATGAAAGGATATTGAAAAGATTTTGTGCCGATGCTGTTGAGATTGTCTGACCAAAAACCGTAGGGAGCCTTCCCACAATTCCAGCAAAGATAAGAAGGGAGATTCCATTCCCAATCCCTTTCTCGGTTATTAATTCCCCAAGCCAGACTAGAAGCATTGTCCCGGCTGTCATTGTTAGTATAAACGATATTAAAAGCACGGGATTTAAATTTGAAATAATGTTTTGATTTCTAAGAAGCGCATAAGTTCCCACCGCCTGAAGCATTGCCAGTGGAACCGTAAGATAGCGGGTATATTGATTTATTTTTCTTCTTCCCGATTCCCCTTCTTTTTGAATCTCTTCAAGTTTTGGGAAAACCATAGTTAAAAGCTGAAAGATAATTGAAGCATTAATGTATGGATTAAGCCCTAGCGCCATTACCGAAAAATTAGATAATGTTCCTCCTGAAAAAATATCTAAAAGTCCCAAAAACTGGTTTTGAGAAAAGAGTATTTTTAATTGGGCAAGGTTAACTCCGGAGACGGGAATGTGGGCGAAAATTCGAAACACTACTAAAATACCGGCTGTAAACAACAGCTTGCGTCGTATGTCCGGCGATTTTGCGCTATTTTTAAAAATAGATAAAATTCTATCCATTATTGTGTGAACAACAAACTTGTTTATTTTTGGGGTTCTACCTTACCCCCGGCTTTAATAATTTTTTTCCCTGCTCCTTTTGAAACCGGCAATTTTACTATTAACGGAGTTTTTAATTCCCCGTCTCCTAAAATCTTTACTCCATATAGCTTAGCATCTTTTTCATCGACAATTTTATTTGAAACTAAAGTTTTTAAATCAACAATCGTATCTTTTTTTAAAAGATTTAAAACTTTGACATTTATTACGATCGGCTTTTTCTTAAAAACTTTATTTCTGCCTTTTCCACGCCTAAATGGCAACCTTTTTATAAGCGGGAGTGCTCCTCCCTCAAAATAAATTGGCAGTTTGTTTCTAGATGTTTGACCCTTTGTTCCACGACCTGCTGTTTTTCCCCTTCCTGTTCCATGACCAAGGCCCAATCTTCTTTTTTGTTTTTTTGTAATTTTTTTTAACGTATTTAAATTTGCCATATATTTTTATTTATTGTCTTTTGCTTTCCCTCTTGTATCTTTCCGCTAATCTTTTTAATGCTTCAATTGTCGCATAAACATTACTGGCCTGATTTTTTGTTCCTAAAACTTTAGATGAAATATTTTGAATACCAGCAAGGGAAACAACCGATCTAACAGCACCTCCTGCAATTACTCCTGACCCTTTTGGAGCAGGCTTTAAAATAACTTTTGCAGCTCCCAGTTTAATTCTAAATTCAAAAGGAATTGTACCGTTTACAATTGGTATCTCTATAGCGTGTTTTTTTGCAATTGCAACTCCTTTTTTTATTGCAGATGCAACGTCAGGAGCTTTTCCAAGACCAACGCCTACTTTCCCCCTCCTATCTCCAACTACGGTTAAAACCGAAAACCCGATTCTATTTCCACCCTTGGTTTTTTTGGAAACTCTATTTACCTGAACAATTTCTTCCTCAAATCCCATATCTTTTTGATTGACTTGTATTTCACTCTGGTATGCCATTTAAAAAACCAAGCCTCCTTCCCTTGCTCCTTGCGCAAATTCCTTTACTCTTCCATGATAGGCGTATCTTCCTCGGTCAAAAACAACCAATTTTATTTTTTTTGCCAATGCACGCTTTGCAAGAAGCAGTCCTAATTTTTTTGCTTTCTCAGATTTAATTCCTTTTTGTTCGATTTCTTTTTCGGAAATTCCAATTAATGTCTTCCCGTTTTGATCATCTATTATTTGTGCATAAATAAATTTATTGGATCTAAAAACGGAAAGCCTTGGTCTATCTTTTGAAACCTTTATTTTTGTCCTTATTCTCCTTTGTCTCTTTAAATATGTTTTATTCATTATTTTCGATCCTTTCAGGAGAGAAAAGACGTCATCAACGTCATTTACCTCCTATTGTTTTAGCAACTTTTCCAGCCTTTCTTCTAACTTTCTCACCCACATATTTAATCCCTTTTCCTTTATATGGCTCGGGTGGCCGAATGCTCCTAATTTTAGCTGCCGTATTGCCGACTAATTCCTTATCGGCTCCTGAAATTGTTATAATCCCCTCTGTTACGGAAAATGTAATTCCCTCTTTTCCGATGACGTTAACAGGATGAGAATAGCCAAGTGATAAAGTTAAATTATTCCCTGATGCCACTGCCCGGTATCCAACCCCAGAAAGTTCGAGCTTTTTTTCAAAACCTTTCGAAACACCGGTTATCATGTTGGCAATTATTGCACGGCTTAGGCCAAATAGAGCTTTTGTCTCATCTTCTTTTCCCTTTTTTTGTAAAACCGTAATCTTATTGTCTTCAATTTTTAGATCTATTTCTTTTGGAAGTCTGAAAAAAAGTTCACCCTTAACCCCTACCACCTTTAAATCGGGACTCTTATATGAAACGCTAACTCCATCTGTAATTTCAATTGTTTTTTTACCTATTTTTGACATGTTTACCAAATGGCAAAGAGAATCTCTCCGCCTAATCCTTTCTTTTTTGCCTCTCTCCCAGTCATTACTCCCACATTTGTTGAAATAATTATTAATCTTTTTCCTTTTCTGGCTAATGAGTTAATCGCATCGGTTCCTCCATAGATTCTTAGCGATGGTTTCGAAATTATGTCTATTTCGGTTAAAACCGGCTGCCTTCTTTCAAACTTTATTGTTGCTTTAAGGTTTTTTTTCTTGTTTTTTTCCTCCTCTTTAATGTTCTCTAAGAAACCGTTTTTTACCAATACTTTCCCTATCCCTAAATTTAGCTTTGAGTAGGGAAGTATCACTTCTTTCCTTCGAGCAAGGGCCGCGTTTTTTATTCTAATTACAAAGTCTGAAACAAGATAATTCATAGCTTTCTACCAGCTAGTCTTTATTACTCCGGGTAACTCTCCTTTCGAAGCTAGTTCTCTAAAACAAAGCCTACAAACCCCAAACTTTCTCATATATGCCCTTGATCTTCCACAAAGATTACATCTGTTTTTCTCCCGAACCTTGTATTTTTGCTTTTTTTGAAACTTAACTATATCCGATTTTTTAGCCATATATTTTTGTTTATTGTTTTTTGTTTATTTCTTTTTGAAACGGCATTCCCAAAGCTTCTAAAAGTGCCGTGCCCTGTTCGTTATTTTTCGCCGTCGTAACAATACTTACCTCCAGTCCTTGTATTTTATCTAGTTTTGCAGGGTCAATTTCGGGAAAAACTATACTTTCCGAAAATCCCAAAGTATAGTTCCCTTTACCATCAAAGCTTTCTCTTTTAACGCCATGAAAGTCTCTGATTCGGGGAAGAACAATTGAAACCAATTTCTCAAAGAAATCATACATTCTTTTTCCTCTTAAAGTAACCATTAGGGCGATTTCATCTCCTTCTCTTAGTTTAAAAGTGGAAATTGATTTTTTTGCCTTCATAATCTTTGGTTTTTGCCCCGAAATTGTGGACATAACTTGTGCTTGTTTCTCCAGGTTTCCCTTATCTGAAAGAACATCCTTAATTCCCATGTTTATTACTATTTTAGAAAGCTTAGGCACTGCCATAGGATTTTTAAAAGACAGTTTTTCCTTCAATTCTAAAACTTTCTCCGCCTGATACTTAGTTCTTAAATTCATAGTTCTACTTGGCACTTTTTACAAATTCGCGCCCGATCATTTTTTTCTCTTTTAAATCCTACTCGCGTTGGCAAATGGCATTTATGACAAATTACAGAAACGTTACTTATAGGAAGTGGTTTTGTTAATGTAATAATTTCCGACCCTTGAGCTTGGGATCTTCTTTTCATGTGCCTCTTATATTGATTTACTCCCGAAACAACAACTTTATCTTCTTTGCTAAAAACCGCCTCTACTTTTCCCTTTTTCCCCTTATCTTTACCCGAGAGAACAATAACCTCATCTCCCTTTTTAATCTTTTTTGTCCTTACTTTTGACTTTTGACTTTTGACTTTTGACATATTTACACTACCTCCGGCGCCATACTTGCGATTTTCATAAATCCTTTATCCCTAACCTCTCTTGCAACAGGACCAAAAATTCTTGTTCCCCTGGGATTTTTATCTTTTGGATTGTCAATTAATACCGCAGCATTATCCGAAAATCTTATGTAAGATCCATCTAATCTTCTAAGTTCTTTCCTGCTTCTTATCAATACTGCTTTTACAATTTCCGATTCTTTTACTTGGCCAACCGGAACAGCTTCTTTCACGACCGCATTTACGATATCTCCAATTCGTCCAAATTTCCTTTTGGAACCCCCTAAAATTTGGATTACCATAAGGGATCTTGCTCCTGAATTATCTGCAACTTTTAGAATTGATCTGTGCTGAATCATTTTAATTTCTCCAAAATCTTAAATTTCTTATCTTTAGAAATTGGTCTTACTTCACCTATTTTTACTTTGTCACCGACATTTAAACTTAAGCTACCGGTATCTGCCTTAAACTTCCTACTTATTTTTATAAGTTTCCTATACATTGGATGAGGAGACTTCCTTACCACCTCAACAACTGCTGTTTTTTGCATTTTTAAAGAAATTATCTTACCTTTAAGCGTTTTTTGCATACAATTCCCTCCATCTTATTTCTGTTAAAATCATGGCTATTTCTTTTCTTTTTAAAAATATCGATCTTGTGTTTTTTAGTTTATTTTGCGCCTTTTCCAGTTTTAATGAAAAAAGGGTTTTTCTTGCATCTTTTAAAGATGCTTTTAGCTCCTCAAGACTTTTTTCCTTTATCTGTTTTTTATCTTTTGTTTTCATAGCTATTTTCGATATCTCGAAAAGACGAGACGTTACTTTTCAACAATTCTTGATTTTACAGGCAATTTATGCGACGCCAACCTTAAAGCTGCAAAAGCATCGACTTTTGGAACTCCTGCTATTTCAAAAAGCATTCTTCCTATTTTAACCGGAACAACATATTCATGTACCTCACCTTTTCCTCCGCCCATCCTAACCTCTGCAGGCTTTTTTGTAATTGGCTTGTCTGGAAAAATTCTAATCCAAATTCTTCCTCCTCTTTTTGTATAGTGAGTAATTGCTCTTCTTGCCGCTTCAATCTGCCTACTTGTGACCCAACCTTGCCCTTCTGAAATTAAACCAAACTCACCAAATGAAACATTGGTCCCAGAATGGGCAATCCCTTTCATTACTCCCCTTTGTTGTTTTCTGTATTTTGCTTTCCTAGGTACTAACATATTAAGTTTTTTCTGGAGTGTTTATCCAAACTTTAACTCCGATATATCCTTTCTTTGTTAACGCCGGGACGCTGGCAAAGCTTATGCGTTCTCTAATTGTTGAAAGAGGAACTTTTCCTCTTTGCAATTTTTCGCGTCTTCCAATTTCTGCTCCTCCAATTCTTCCGGAAAGAACAATTCTAACTCCTTTTGCTCCTGCTCCCATAACTCTTTCAATGGTCTGGTTCATTATTCTTCTATGGGGCATCCGTTTTATTAGCATATCTGAAATGTTTTTGGCAACCAAATACGCGTCTAAATTTGGCTCTTTAATTTGCTCAACTCTTATGTCAAGCTTTCTTGCATTTTTACCGTCATTTTTAACTCCCAAGAGCTTTTGCAAATAATTCTTAAGTTCTTCCAACCCCGATCCCGCACGGCCTATAACCATTCCGGGTTTTGAGACATAAATTATAATTTTTATGCTGTTTATTGATCTTTCTATTTCAACGCTTGAAACGCCAGCGGCCCTAAGTTTTTCGGTTAAGGCCGTCCTAACTTTGTAATCCTCAAGTAATGTTTTTTTATAATTTTTATCCTCAAACCAGCGACTGCTCCAGTTATAAACCGGACCAAGACGCAGTAATTTTGGATTTACTTTTTGTCCCATTATTTTTTCTCCTCCTTTTCTCCATCTTTTTGAACCTTAGGTTCGCTTATTGCTTTTTGCTCTATTTTCTCGCTTAAAACCACTGTTATGTGACTTGTTCTTTTTTTATAAGGATGAATTCTCCCTCGGGTAGAAGGATGATACCTTCTAAAAGCCGGTCCCCCCGACACATTAATAGTTTCAATTTTAAGATTTTCCCTCTGTAAGTTCTTATTTTTTACTGCATTTGCAATTGCACCTTTTAATGTTTTTTCCAAATCACTCGCTCCTCTTTTTTTAAGAAAAGATAAGGCAATTAAAGCCTTTTCAAGCGGTAAGTTTTTAACCGCCTCTGCAACTAATCTTACTTTCCTCGGACTGATTCGAACTTGACTTGATTTAGCAATTATATTCATATGTTAGGTTTTACTGATTTCTCTTGCGACAACTCTTCCGTGACTTCGAAATACTCTGGTTGGAGAAAATTCTCCAAGTCTGTGTCCTACCATTGCCTCCAAAATAAAAACATTTATAAAGTTTCTTCCATTATGAATAGCAATTGTGTGACCAACAAACTCAGGTGAAACAACACATGATCTTGACCAGGTTTTAATTGGATTTTTATCTCCTGTTTGTTTTTGTTTTAAGACTTTTTTTAATAATTTAGGGTCTATAAAAGGTCCCTTTTTACTACTTCTACTCATTTATTATTTCTTTCTCCTTTGTAAAATATATTTGTTTGAATATTTTTTCTTTTTTCGTGTTTTGCCCACTGCCGGTCTGCCAGCATAAGTTTTAGGCAAAGACATCCCGATTCCGGAACGACCCTCTCCTCCTCCATGAGGATGGGATCTTGGGTTTTGAGCCACTCCTCTAACAGTTGGTCTTATTCCCATGTGTCTTTTTGTTCCTGCTTTTCTAAAAACCCTGTTTTTCCAATCTATGTTGCCCAAGGTTCCGACAGTCGCATATCCCTGTGCTCTTATTTTCCTAATTTCACCGGATGGCATCTTTAAATGAACAAAATTCCCCTCTCTTGCCGCAATTATTGCGTATGTCCCAGCACTTCTTGCTAATTGTCCACCCTTGCCCGGAGTTAATTCAATATTATGAACAAAAGTTCCGATAGGAATACCAGATAAGGGAAGAGTGTTTCCGGTTTTAATATCCGCGTTTTCTGATGATACTACATTGTCGTTTAACTTTAACCCTTCCGGCTTTAAGATATATCTTGTATCCCCGTCGCTAAATTTTATCAAGGCTAAATCAACAGAACGGTTTGGATCATATTCAAATGCAATTACTCTACCTACAACATTTTTATTGTTGCGTCTAAAGTCAATTGTCCTTAAAAATTTCTTATGCTCTGCGCCTTGATGCCTTACCGAAACCTGCCCTGATGAATCTCTTCCCGATCTTTTTTTCTTAATTTTCTTTAATCTATTCATATTCTTAGTTATTTCTGACTTCCCACTTCAAATAAACCAATTTTTTGCCCTTGTTTTAAAGATACGATTGCTTTTTTATAGCCCTGTGTCTTTTTCTCCATTCTTTTCTTACCCGTTCTTTTAAGTTTTCCTTTTAAAACCATGGTTGCGACCTTTATTACATTTACCTTAAATTTATCCTCAATTTCTTTTTTTATCCCAGCTTTATGGGCATGCATTGCGACCTTAAACGTGAATTTACCTATCCCTGCATCATTCATTGATTTTTCCGAAATTATGGGCGAAATAATAATATCCATTAATTTTTCTCCTTTAAAAAGGTATTTTCAATTGACTCGATTGCGTCTCTCATAAGTAAAATTGTCCTACTTTCAAGAACTTGATAAGTATTAAGCATATTTGCCGATAAAATCTCAACACCTTTTAAATTCCTCGCTGCCCTTTGGACATTTTCCAAATCCTTAACAGATGCTGTAACTAAAAGGACCTTTCTTTTTTTATTGTCAAAACCTAATTTCTCAAAAACAAGAGATGCTACTTTCGTTTTTGGCTCAATTTTTTCAAGACCTTTAATAATTTTTACCTCTCCGTTATTATTTTTAGCTGTTAGAGAGGAAAATAGAGCTGCTCTTTTCATTTTTTTTGGAAAACTTAAAGAATAATCCCTTGGCTTGGGACCAAAAACGAGTCCTCCCTTAACAAAAATCGGAGCTCTTTTAGAACCATGCCTTGCTCTTCCTGTTCCTTTCTGCCTGTAAATCTTGGCGGATGAGCCTTTAACTTCCCCTCTTGTTTTAGTTGAAACAGTCCCCCGTCTCTGATTTGCCAGATATACTCTAACAGCCTGCGCCATTAACTGATCATTGACTTTTGCTGCAAATATTTCTTTTGGTAAGTCAGCTTTTTCAATTACTTTTCCCCTAATATCATAAACATCTGCTTTTAAAGTCCCTCTTGCCGGCTTCATTTCGGCTTTTACTGAGGCTACTTTTACGGGTTTTGCAATAGGTTTAACCACCCTTTTTAGAGGTTTTTTAACTTCAACTTTTTTTGTTACTTTCTTAGCTTGTCTTGGCATCTTTTTCTCCTTCTTCTTTTACTCCTTCAGCTTCGGTTGATTTCGCAGTTTGAACATTTTCCGGGGCTTCCTGAACCTCGTTTGATGCGGCTGCCTCTACCGACTCTTCAACTGTTTCTTCTGCTGGTTTGACTTCAGCCTGCTGTTCATTGATCTTGGGCTCTTTTTCCTCAGATTCTTCGGTTACTTCTTTATATAGGGGAATAAATTTCTTGTTTTCTCCTACTTTTTTAATTAAAACGAGGCTGTTTACCGCTCCGGGAACAAGCCCTTTAATAAGAATTGTGCCGTCTTCTTGGATATCTAAAACTTCAAGGTTTTTAACCGTAACTCTTCCATGTCCCATTCTACCTGCCATTCTTTTTCCTTTATAGACTCTTCCTGGTGTAGTTGTTTGCCCAATAGAACCCGGTGCTCTTTCTCTGTCTGACTGACCATGCGTTCTTGGACCACCTTTAAAATGGTGTCTTTTAACTACTCCCGCAAAGCCTTTCCCCTTTGAGGTACCAATAACATCAATTATGTCTCCAGGCTGAAAGATTTCTTGAGGCTTTATCTCTGTTCCAGCTTTAATTTCGCCTTGATCAGCTATCCTGAGTTCTCTAAAAAAGCGGGGTGTATGTTCCAATCCCGCTTTTTTGCCGTTTCCTAATTTTGCCTTATTGGCCGATCTTTTAATCCCAAATCCAAGTTGGACTGAGTTATAGCCTTCTTTATCTGTTGTTTTAACCTGGGTTATAACATTACCCGAAGCTAAAATAATTGATAAAGGCACTCTTTTACCGTCCTCCAAAAAGGCCTGACTTTGCTCCTTTTTAATCCCCATTAGTCCAATTAAATTCATATCTTACCTTTCTTTACAACAAAAAAAGCGACCCACTTCCAAGCCGCTTTGTCATGCTAAAAATTATTTAGGCTCGGTTAAGTAGTCAAAATCACCTCCATTTTTTTAGCCATTTTAAACCTGACTAATTATATAATGAGGTTAATGCAAATGCAATAGAAGGAATTAACCTTCTGCCTTTGGTTTTGGAGGTTCAGTTTCTGATTTGGGAAGCTCAAATGGGTCAAACCAGGGCCTTGATGCGCAGAAAGAATCTACTACAATATCCCCGGTTGGATAATATAAGGGTTCTTGTGCGTGACCTGAATCATGATTCCCATGACCGCTAAAGATTCTTCCTATTCTTCTTAAGATTCCTTTATTTGAAACAGATGCTTTAACTTCCTTCATCTAATGTGAATATACTATGGACTTATGGTCTTGTCAACTATGGGTTATATCTTAATCTCTATATTCACACCTGCGGGGAGCTCTAGATGGGTTAGGGAGTCAATTGTTTTGTCAGTTGGGGAAATAATATCAATGAGTCTTTTGTGTGTTTTAATTTGGAAGTGATCTCTGGCATTTTTATCTATAAAAGGAGATTTGTTTACTGCGTAGACTGTTCTTTTGGAAGGAAGAGGAATAGGACCCACTACTTTGGCTCCGGTCCTAATGGCCGTATCTAAAATTTGCTGACAGCTTTGGTCTATAACCCTAGCGTCGTAACTTTTTAAACGTACCCTAATTCTTCCTTTTGGCATTTTTAAACGTTAGGCAGTAGTGGTATTTAGGCAATTATTTTTGTAATTACTCCTGCGCCAACAGTTTTTCCACCTTCGCGAATAGCGAATCTGAGGCCTTCTTCCATGGCGATTGGAACAATGAGTT
>Ga0154761_166_pt1 | contig 19677 bp, 16 predicted proteins | sample Rifle2008BG16ft_FD_105769 | JGI IMG/M metagenome (GOLD analysis project Ga0154761, IMG submission 105769) | Candidatus Levybacteria bacterium RBG_16_35_11 | reverse complement strand
AAGCTTATTAACATTTCCGCTACTGTCGATTGGGGAAAGATTTAGAATGGGGCTCTCTTTGGCTTTTCTTCGCTACAGTCCATTTTACAAAAAACTTGACAGTTATAATGCAGGACAAAGTTTAGCTAAAATGATGGGAAGAAGAGGTTTTGAACTAATCTGGAAGCCTCTTTTTTTGGCAAAGTTTGGGAAGTATTCAAAGGAAGTCTCTCTTGCTTGGTTTTGGGCAAGAATAAAAAAAAGAACAACTTCCTTAGCTTACCCTGAGGGAGGATTTTTGGAATTTGCCAAAAAATTAAAAGAAGTTTCAGAAAAAAAAGGAGCAATTTTTAATTTTAACTCCGAAGTTATAGAAATTAAGTCCAATTACCTAAAAATAAAAATATCTAATAAAATTAGGGGAGAAAAATTCGACAAGATTATCTCTACAACTCCTACTCAAGTTTTTTTAAGAAGTGTAAGTTCCCTGTCTAGAAGTTACCAAGAAAATTTAAAAAGCTTAAAAAGTCTGGCGGCAACTAATCTTTTACTTAGATTAAAAAAACCATTCCTTTCAGACGGAACATACTGGCTTAATGTTTGCGAACCTAAATCAAAACTTATGGCAGTTGTTGAGCATACTAATTTTATAGATAAAAAGTTCTATAACAACGAAGCCTTGGTCTATGTCGGACATTATGTTGCGCACGATCATCCCTATCTAAAAATGACAAAAGATCAATTGTTAAAAGAATTTCATCCTTACCTTGCCAAATTAAATAAAAATTATCAAAAAAACCTTATTGGAGCTGAATTACTCAAAGACCTTTTTGCTCAACCTGTAATGACAACAGGCTATTTAAATAAAATTCCATCCTTTAAAACATCTATTCCAAATGTTTACCTTGCGAATATGAATCAAGTTTACCCTTGGGATAGAGGGGTAAATTATGCGATGGAATTAGGGCAAAAAATTGCAAAGGAAGTCATTAAAGATGATTAAATTTTGGGCAAAAAAAAGAAACTTCTTTTTTATTGCTGTCCTTGTTTTGGTTGCGACATTTTTGCGTTTCTATAATTTGAATTGGGATCAGGGACACTTTTTTCATCCTGACGAAAGAAACGTTGACATGGCAGTGTCAAGAATTATTTTTTTCTCACAGATGAATCCAAAATTTTTTGCATATGGCGGATTCTCTATTTACCTTTATAAAGCAGCATCCTTACTAGTTAGTCTTGTTACTAATAACTCATACTGGCTTCTTGATTGGGGAAGTATAAATTTGATCGGCAGATTTTTTTCTGCCTTTTTTTCAACGTTAACGATTATTCCTTTATACATTCTGACTAAAAAAATTGCTGATGAAAGAATAGGAATTTTGACTGTTTTTTTATATGCTTTTTCGGTCGGCTCAATTCAAACAGCCCACTTCGGAGTTACCGAAAGCTTAATTTCATTAATTGTAGTTACTATTAGTTTATTCTCTGTTCTAAATTTTAAAAAAATAACTTTGTTAAAAACTGTTATTTTGGGGGTAATCTATGGTGTTGGAGTTGCAACAAAAACAACTTCTTTAATTTTTCTTATCATACCGGTATCTGCCCTTTTTTGTGCTTGGGTAGCGAAGAAAGTTGGATTTTTAAAAATGTTAAATTATTTTTTTATTTTTGTTTTAACCTCTTTTATAATGTTTTCTATTTTCTCTCCTTATACGTTTTTAAGTCTTAATAAATTTCTAGAATCAATGAATTATGAATCGGGAGTTGCAACAGGAAGCCTACCGGTTGTGTATACTTTGCAATTTGATAAAACAATTCCCTATCTTTTCCAAATAAAAAACTTAATCTTTCAACTTGGACCGGTGGCTATTTTTTCTATTCTAGGCTTTCTTTTTGCCCTGGTAAAAGTAGTTAAGAATAAAAATAAAAACTTTTTTATTCTCTCTTTTTTTCCTTTAATTTATTTTTTATACGTCGGCGCTTGGCACACTAAATTTATCAGGTATATGATGCCAATTCTTCCTTTCCTTTTAATTTTTGCAAGCATTTTCCTTTTTTGGGTCAGGGCTAAAAAAAGGTGGCTTGGCAATCTCCTGATTATATTCTCTATGTTTACAAGCTTACTTTGGGCACTCGCTTTTTTTTCCATTTATATAAATCCTCAAACTAGAATTTCCGCATCTACCTGGATCTACAATAATATTCCTGCAGGTTCTCGGTTACTTAATGAACACTGGGACGATGGCCTCCCCCTCCCGCTCGGCAGATTTAATCCTAGCCAATATTCTATTACTGCACTTACAATTTATGAACCGGATAATTCGGAAAAAGTTAATTACCTTTCAACAAATCTTGCCAATTCCGACTATATAGTTCTAAATAGTAGAAGACTTTACGGAACACTAATCCATTTAACAGAGAAGTACCCAATAACCAGCAAATATTACAAATTACTATTTTCCGAAAAACTTGGATATAAAAAGATGGCTGAGTTTTCATCCTACCCATCGCTTTTTGGAATCACTATTAATGACGATAGCAGTGAAGAAACTTTTCAAGTTTACGATCACCCGAAAGCACTGATTTTTAAAAACGAAAAAAGACTTTCAGCTAGCGACATCAGCTATTTATTAAATAAATAATAAATGTTGTTTATTAAAAAAAGAGAAGAGAAGTTAATTAAAATATTTTCTATTTCAATTATCCTAGTGCTGGGATTTTTTTTAAGAATTTATTTAATTGATAGTATCCCCTCAGGTTTTTTTTGCGATGAGGCATCTATTGGCTATAATGCATTTACAATATTAACCAAGGGCGTCGATGAATTTGGTAAAAGTTTTCCCATATTTTTCAGAGCCCTCGGGGATTATAAAAATCCAGTGGAAATATATTCAACTGTCCCTTTTGTTGCCCTATTTGGTTTAAATGAATTTTCCGTACGTTTAGCTTCTGCTTTATTTGGGATCTTTTCAATTTTGGCTATTTATTTACTTTGCAAAGAAATGTTTAGAAAAAGTGATGGGAAATACTATATTGCTTTATTTTCTGCCTTTTTCTTGGCAATTTCCCCGTGGCATATTCAATTTAGCCGTGTCTCCCTAGAAGGTCTAACCGCTTTTGTTTTTTTTACAACGATTGGGACATACTTTTTTTTAAAAGCAAGGAAAAATAAAAATTTTTTGCTTTTAAGTGTTTTCCTTTTTATCCTAGCAATTTATAGTTATTTTCCGGCCCGGATTTTTATTCCTCTTTTTTTATTAGGTTTATTTGTCACCTTCAGAAAATTTCTATTTAAAAATATTAAGTTTTTATTTCTGTCAATTTTTCTTTTTATATGTTTTTTATCGCCCTTAATTTATTCCATGCTATTTCAATCTGGACTTTCTAGATGGCAACAGGTAAATATTTTTACAAATCCTCCGCACAATGAAAATATTTTTTCCCATATGATTAACAATTACTTAAGTCATTTTTCGCCTGATTTTCTATTTTTGACTGGAGCATCGGGAATGACCAATCAATTTATAACCAGATTTTCGGTTAATGGGATAGGCGAGCTTTATTCATTACAGTCAGTCCTAATTATTTTGGCATTAATATATTTATGGAAAAAAAGGCAAAAACAAGTTTTTTCAATTTTAATTCTTTGGTTGCTTTTGTATCCCGTCGGGACGTTATTTACAGCAGATAAAATTGTTCAACCAACAAGATCAATTATTGGCGTCCTCCCTTTCCAAATTTTGTCGGGCTTGGGTCTTTATTATTTATTAAGATTAATTTTGAAACTAAAAAAACCAGCTCGCGCTTTATGCGTTACGATATTAGTATTAATTATAGAATTTTCATTTCTAAATTATTTTGATTTGTATTTTAATCAGTATGCTTATTATTCGTCAGGTTATTGGGGTTGGCAGTATGGAGCAAAAAAGATCGTAAACTTTTTTTCCCAAAATGAATACAAGTATGATCAACTTGTAATGGCTCCGGAATTTAATTCTCCTGGAATATTTTTTAAATTCTATGCACCCAATAATTGTTCAAAATGTTATGTGGGATTACCCGATAATTATTATAATTCTTCATCTAAACAACTCTTCGCCGTCACACCATCTTATTTGGAAACTTATTTATTAAAACAACAGATGTTAAAATTTGAAAATTTAGAAACAATCTATTATCCTAATGGAGCTGTTGCATTTAAATTAGGTAAATTTATTCAAAAATAATATGAGTGATATATTGGTTATCTTTCAGTGGTTTGCGGTTTTTCTTTTGATCGGCTTAATATTTTTACCCTTAACTTCTTTAATCTTTTCAAATTTTTTTGACCGAGGATACATTTTTTCAAAAACTTTAGGAATTGTTTTTATTTCGTATTTAACTTTTTTACTTGCTTCATCAAGGGTTTTTACTTTTAATCTTTCCATTGTCCTTGCAATTTTTGTATCTCTTGCACTCAATTATTTTGTTAGCCGGAGAGTTGGAATTAGAAATCTTTTTAAAGGAAAGGTTTTAATTTTTGTTCTTGAGGAAATTATTTTTCTAGTCTTTCTTTCCTTTTGGACATACGTTCGGGGAAATCAACCGGATATAAATGGACTTGAAAAATTCATGGATTTTGGTTTCGTTAATTCAATTTTAAGAGCCGATTATTTTCCTCCAAAAGATATCTGGTTTACTCCCTTTTCTATAAATTATTACTACTTCGGTCACTTAACTACAGCTGTCTTGACAAGGATTTCCGCAATCCCCTCAAATATAAGTTTTAATTTAATGATAGCGGTTTTATTTGCTCTTTCTTTTGTTTCATCTTTTTCTATTGGGGCAACACTTATATCAAAAATCAAAGATCAAAAATCAAAGATCAAAAGCTTATTTGTTGGTTTTTTGACCGCATTTCTTGTAACGTTAGCGGGGAACATTCACACAATCTATGCCCTCTTTAAACCTTATCCTAATGAAAATCCTGTTCCAGTTTGGCAGCTTGAATTTTCTCCATTTACTTTCCCAAATTCTTATTGGTACCCTAATGCAACTCGATTTATTTACAACACTATTCATGAATTTCCTATTTATTCCTGGGTTGTAGCAGATCTTCATGGACATGTTTTAGATATTCCAATCGTTTTACTAACTATCGCTCTTATTCTTTCTGTTTTTTTGAAAAACAACTTAAGAACTCTTAATTCAATTTTGATTGGTTTTCTCCTGAGTATAATGTATACAACTAATGCCTGGGATGGAATTATTTATTTCCTTCTTGCGGTAATTGTTTTTTTTGTTCTTTCTTCAAATTTAAACAAGGGGAAATTAACTTTTTCTCTCTTAAAATTTCTCAAGCCAACAATCACTGTTTTGATTTCTTATTTTATTTTTTCATTCCCTTTTAATTTAGGCTTTAAACCGTTTGTCTCTGGAATTGGTCTTTTATGCGCTCCCAAATCTTTAATCGCAATTGGAAAAATTGGTCCTTTTTTATTTGAAGCAGATCATTGTCAACTATCTCCTCTATATCAACTTTTTATCTTATACGGCTTCTTTTATTTTCTTGTTGTCTCTTACTTTTTTATTTTAAAAAGGATTAAAGACATAAGTAAAAATGATATTTTTGTAATTATTTTAATCGTTCTATCATCAATTCTAATTATTTTACCTGAAATCGTATATATAAAAGATATTTATCCAAGCCATTATAGAGCTAACACTATGTTTAAGCTGGTCTATCAGGGATTTATTATGCTTTCTATATCTTGCGGATATATTATTTTAAGAGTCTTTTCGGCGGTTAAAAAATTAAAAATAAATCTAAATATCTTTATTCCCTGGTCGGCTGTCTTATTATTTTTACTTTTTTTGATTTCGGTTTATCCCTTTTTAGCCATTCCTTCTTACTATAATAATTTGCAAAGATATAAGGGAATTAATGGCACTACATATTTGAAAAGTCTTTATCCCGATGATTTTGAGGCAATAAGCTGGCTTAACAAAAATATTAAAGGACAACCTGTTATTCTTGAGGCGCAAGGCGATTCATACACAGATTATGCTAGGGTTTCATCTAACACCGGTCTACCTACAGTTTTAGGCTGGACCGTTCATGAATGGCTCTGGCGAGGTAGCTATGAAATTCCTGCCCCCAGAATAAAAGACGTTGAAGATCTTTATCAATCGGGTGATTTAAGCTTGGTAAAATCGTTAATCCAAAAATATAAAATATCGTTGGTTTTTGTAGGCTCCTTGGAAATGGAAAAGTATACAAAGATAAATGAAAATAATTTTAAAAAGCTTGGAATACTAATTTATGAAAACGGGGGTACAAAAATCTACAAGATTAAGGGAATTTAGAAACGGTACATTTTCCCTGCGTGATAACGCAATTTAAATATTCTTGGATCTCGCTAAAATTATCTTTCCCTTTTCTTGGGATTAAAACCCAAGCTCCCCCAAATTCTTCAGGATTTGGATTTATAAGCAAGCCTTCTCGCAAATTTGCACTATCACCAATATCCAAAACGACGGATTGGATTTTTGCATCTTTCATTTTTGCCAAGAGCCTTATAAAATCATCAAATTCCGTATCTTTTATATCGGTATCAATGCTTCCCTTAAGTATGCTATATAAATTTATTACTTTCCCAGGATTGGTTAAAACTTGAAGCGAAAAAATTTTGTCTTTAAAAGCATTTATTACTTTTTCCTGTCTTGCCGATCTTGCAAAATCTGATCCCTCGGGACCCAGTGCGTGTCTTGATCTAACAAATTCCAAAGTCGTATCTCCGCTCATATGCTGCACTCCATTATTAAAATGAATGTGTTTAAACCTGCAAGGAAAGAAATCTGCCTCGGTTGCCGATCCTGTTGCAATTTGAGCAGAAAGAGTCGCTATTGCTTCTTCTTGTAATCCGCAAAGCTCATTTTCTTTTCCGGTAATAGGATATGCGTAATCATCAAAAGTATTCTTAACCTCTACATCTATTCCGCCTAGAAGGTCAACTGCTTTCACAAATCCGTCAAAGTTAATTACGATTCCATAATCAACATTTTTATTTAAAATCTTTTCAACAACTGCCTCTGATAGAATCAATCCGCCGCCTTTCCGTTTTTCTTCCCCCTCCGAATAAGCCCCGTTTATTTTGCCTTTTAATTCGGGAGAGTAAAGATCTCTGGGAATTGAAAGAATCGTTATCTTATTTGTTTTAGTATTTAAACTTGAAAAAATAACCGTATCCGTTAGCTTTGGACCCTCATGATTTTCCCCTCCTATTCCCAATAAAAGAATATTTATTTCATTATCTGTGTGTTTTAATTCAATATTTTTATTAAAAAGAAGTTGAAAAAAGAAAGGTATAAAGCTGGCTGTTGATAAAATAAACTTGCCTAAAATTAAAACTACAATTAACCCGACAATTAAGTAAATTTTATTATTTCTTTTTTTTACCATGAGGTTAATAGTCTATAATTTTTAGAAAATGTAAAGGATCAAGACTTGCCTGCCCGCTTAATCCGCCATCAATTTCTTCTTTAGTAAAAAGAGATTTTGCGTTCTCGGAGTTAATGCTTGCACCATACAAAACTCTAATGCCTTGACCTATTACTTCTTTAATCTTTAAAAGATTCTCGCTTACTGTTTCAACTGATACAGGTTTGTAATCCTTCCCTCCGCTTATCGCACTCGGTGGTTCATAAACAAAAATAATTTCTTTTAATTCTTTAATTTTTGGTTTTTTTGAAACATAGAATTCAAATTGGGACAAATCACTTATGCACAAAACGGGGGCTATATTATTCTTTAAAAGTAATGATAATTTTTCCAAAACATCTTCATTTGTTTCATGAAAATATTTTCGTCTTTCGGAATGACCAATGATGCAATAATCAACAACTCCTTTTAACATTTCCGCTGTTACTTCTCCTGTATAAGCACCATTTTCAAACTTTGAAACATCTTGACAACCAATTTTAATAGGCAAATTTAATTTTTTAACAGAAGCCTTAGCGACGTCGACATTAATAAAGGGAACACAAATAACTAATTCTTTATTTTCTAAACTTAGACCGCTTAAATTATCTGCAATTTTCTGAAACCATTCTTGCGTTTCAAATTGATTCTTATTTGCTTTCCAGTTTCCGATAATTAGAAGTTTCTTCATAGTGAAACACCGCGTCAAACGCGGCTTCACGTTCTTCGTGTGGTATCATTATACGGTATGAACGAAGAGTTTCTCAAGGAGTTAAATAAGGAACAGCTTGAAGCGGTGCGGGAAATAAACGGACCAATGATAATTCTTGCAGGAGCAGGATCGGGAAAAACAAAAGTAATAACCAGTAAGGTTATCTATCTAATTTTAAAAGGCATCTCCCCCGATAATGCACTCTGCGTGACCTTTACGAATAAGACCGCCAGTGAGATGAAAGAGAGAGTCCAAAAGGCTATTGCAAAGTTTGGGAGGATTACTTCTAGACCGACAATCTCAACATTCCATTCCCTTTGTGCAAAAATCCTAAGAATTGAAGCAAAAAAAATTGACCTTCTAAATAATTTTTTGATTTATGACGAACAGGAGCAAATTGACACAGTAAAAGAAGCAATAAAAGTATTGAATCTATCCCCCAAAGAATATAAGGCCTCTTCTATTTTAGCAAGTATTTCACAAGCAAAAAATGAATTAATAGACGAGGGGCAGTATAAAAATTTAGCAAGAGGGAATTTTCAAACAAAAGTAGCTCAAATATACCCGGTCTACCAAAAAATTTTAAGAGAAAATAACGCACTTGATTTTGATGATCTTTTAAATAAAACTGTTGAGTTATTCAAAAAAAATCCGCAAGTCTTGGAAAAATACCAAAATAAATTTAAATATATCTTAGTTGATGAATATCAGGACACAAATAAAGCTCAATATATATTAACAAAGATGCTTGCCGAAAAAAACAATAATATTTGTGTGGTCGGTGATTTCTCTCAAAGTATTTATAGTTGGCGTGGAGCGGATTTTCAAAATCTCGTTAGGTTTAACGATGACTTTAAAAACGTAAAAACTTTTAGGCTTTCTCAAAATTATCGTTCTACCCAAAAAATTTTAGATGCTGCATCTTCTGTTATTTCTAAAAATACTTCTCATCCGGTCTTAGAGCTTTGGACAGAAAACCCAAAAGGGGAAGATATAATTATTTACGAGGCAAGAAACGAGCATGATGAAGCCGAATTTGTAATTTCCCAGATAGAGGATATTAAAGAAAGAAATAGCGAAATAAAATTTTCAGACTTAGCAGTTTTGTATAGAACAAATGCTCAATCTAGGGTCATAGAAGAAGTGTTTCTTCATCAATCCATTCCTTATATCTTGATTGGAGGAACAAGATTTTATGAAAGGAAAGAAGTTAAGGATATTCTTGCTTACCTTAAGGTTTTAGCAAATGAAAAAGATATGATTTCATTTAGTAGGATAGCAAAGTTAGGAAAAGGAAGAATGCAAAAATTTTTAGATTACCAAGAAAAATACGTTGAAAAGGAAACAATTGAAGTTTTGGATCAAGTAATAAAAGCGACCGATTACCTTTCGCTCTATGACGAAAAAGACGAAGACGAGCGGGAACGTTTAGAAAATATTAAAGAACTACGTTCGGTTGCAATAGAATTTCCAAATCTGGTTGAATTTTTGGAAAATGTTTCGCTAGTAGAGCAGGAATATCTACCAGATCATCCTAAAGAAGAAAAAGGCAAAAAAAACGCTGTGCATTTAATGACCTTACACGCTGCAAAGGGACTCGAGTTTCCTGTAGTTTTTATGGTTGGAATGGAAGAGGGTCTTTTCCCACATAGCCGATCGCTAATGGACAAAAATGAGCTAGAGGAAGAAAGAAGATTGTGTTATGTTGGGATAACAAGAGCAAAGAAAAAACTTTTTCTTAGTTTTGCAAGAGGTAGACTGTTTTTTGGTCAAAAAACAAATAACATGGTATCAAGATTTATTTTAGAATTACCGGAGATGATTCTTGCCCAGAATATGCATCTGTTAGAAAATAGAGATGTGCCAGAATTTTTATGAAAACCCAAACTTCACATCCACTTCAATCAGAAGAGTGGGGAAAATTTAGAGAGAAAACTAAAATAAAAGTAATAAAAACTAAATCTTTTCAATTAACAATCCATAAAATCCCGCATTCTAAATTGACAATTGGATATCTTCCAAAAGGTGACCTGCCGAATGAGGAGATGATTGAAGAGTTAAAAAAAATTGGGAAAGGGGAAAATTGTATTTTTATTCAACTCGAACCGAAGGTGGAACAAATGGAAAATGGAAAACGAAAAATGGAAAAGCTTGGGTTAGTTCCGGCTGCTCATCCCCTTTTTACCCGTTTTAACTTTGAGCTGGATTTAACAAAAACTGAGCAAGATTTATTAAAAAATATGCATTCAAAGACAAGATATAACATTAAGGTTGCCCAAAAGCACAACGTTAAAGTAGAAGAAAACAATTCGGAGAAAGCATTCCTAGAGTATTTAAAACTTACAAAAGAGACAACCAAAAGACAGGGATTTTTTGCTCATACTCAAAGCTACCATAGAATTATGTGGGAAACTTTAAAAGTTCAAAAGTTAGATACTAATAAGTTAACCGCACATTTACTTAGAGCAATATACAAAGAGGAAACTCTTGTTGTTTGGATTTTATTTGTCTACAAAGATACCCTCTATTATCCTTATGGGGCCTCAAGTGACCAATACAGAGAAGTCATGGCTTCTAATTTAATGATGTGGGAGGCAATAAAGTTTGGTAAAAAATTAGGTCTTAAAAAATTTGACATGTGGGGATCATTGGGCCCTGATGCTGATAAAAATGACGGCTGGTATGGGTTTCATAGGTTTAAACAAGGTTATGGCCCTAGATTAGTAGAGTATGTAGGAAGCTATGACCTTATAATTAAGCCTCTTTTATATAAACTTTATGTTGTCGCAGATAAAGTTAGATGGGCGATTTTAAAAAAGAAAGTAATATGATCTTAAAAAAAATCGCTTATAAAATTGAAAAATCTAATTTAGCATATCTTTTTACCGCTTTTTTCATAATCGGGTTTTTAATTTATTTTGCCTCTTTCTTTAATGGATTTGTCTGGGATGATGAAGAGCAAATTTTAAAAAACGCCATAATTCAAAACATAACCAATCTTCCTTATCTATTTACGTCCAGCACCTTTAACACAGGAGGAGCAGGACTTTCAGGTTTTTATTACAAGCCTTTAATGCCAGTATCGTTTTCCTTTATTAATTTTATTTTTGGACTGAATCCGTTTTTTTATCATTTTTTTGATTTAATAATTCATTTTGCAAACGTATGTCTTCTCTTTTTATTCTTTAAAAAAATATTTGATCACTTCAAATATAAGTTTTCAAAAACAATTTCTTTTTTTCTCTCTCTCATCTTCCTTGTTCATCCTGCAAACGTTGAGTCTGTTGTTTATATCTCAAGCACCCAAGAATTACTTTATGTATTTTTTCTTCTTTTAACCTTATTAATTTCCTTTAAGTTTTTAATAGATAAGAAGTTAAATTGGAAATATTTGGCTTTCTTAAGTTTCTTTTCTCTTTGTTCACTTCTTTCCAAGGAATCGGGAATAATAGTAATTCCGATTCTTATTACCATTGCTTTTCTTATTAATCGATCAAGAATTAAGGCAATTATCTTTTCTTCATTTTTTGTCCTTCTTTTTTACCTTTTATTAAGATTTCCGATCGCCAAAACGCCACTTTTTCAGCATTCCTCAATTATCCCAATTGCAAACGCCTTGCTTTTGGAAAGACTCTTAACAGTCCCATTTGAATTGTTTTCCTACCTAAGACTAATCTTCTTTCCTTTAAATCTTTTTGTTGCCCAACATTTTGTTGTCCAAAGTCTCTTTGATGTAAGATTTTATTTAACCTTACCGTTTCTTTTAATTTTCTGCGTTATATTTTTATTTATCTCTAGAAAATTTAAATCAAAATCTTTTTTGTTTTTTAGTCTTTGGTTAGCTTTCTCATTTTTTCTTCTTTTAAATATTTATCCACTTGACATGACAGTTGCCGAAAGATGGTTATATGGTCCTCTAATAGGCGTCCTGGGATTAACGGGTGCGATTTTTTTAAAGGGTATCGAAAAAAATATTCGCTACCTTCAGTTTTTTGTTCTTTTTTCTCTCTTAGCTACAGTGTTTTTTAGTATAAGAAGTTTTAATCGAACTTTTAATTGGAATAGTAATTTATCTCTTTTCTCCCATGATATTAATTTTGTCCCAAATTCGTTTGATGCTCAAAACAATTTGGGAGTTGCCCTATTTAATCAAGGCAATATGCAAAAAGCTGAGGAGCATTTTAAAAATTCCATAAAGCTTTCTCCTAACTGGTGGACCCCCTATAATAATTTGGGAGCAATATATCAACGCCTTGGAAAATTAAAAGAAGCAAAAGATTTGTACCAAAAGTCAATTGATAAAGGTAATTATTATCTTGCGTATGAAAATCTTGCCCAACTGAAAGCGGCGACCGAAGATCCAAAACAAGTAATTCCATTTCTTGAATCTTCATTAAGGACTTTGCCCAATAACGAAGTTTTAAACAAAACCGCTGCCTACATCTACTTTAAAACAGGAAATGTTCAACAAGCAAAACTTTATGCCACAAGGACTTATCAAATTAGACAAACCCAAGAAAATTATCTACTTCTTCAGTCAATTTTAAATCCTAAAAAGTAAAAAGAAGACTCCTGAATGTCCGCTTGGGAAGCTTCATATTTGGTAAAGAAAAAGTTTTTTCCTTTTATCCTCTGCAATTTTCCCAAGACTCATTTCATATTTATAGGAAACAATTTTTGTTCCGGGATTAAGCTCTTCTAAAAATTTAGCCTTTAATTTTTCCAGCGTTTTAGGAACTAAGTAAACGTTTACAATGGTTGCTTTTGAAAGATCGGTTTTAAAAAAATTTCCCCTTTTTATCTTTATAGATTTACCTAATCTATTATTTAAAACTCTTATTTTTGCAGTTAAAAATCTTAGAAGATCTATTTCTATTCCCACACCTTTTGCTCCATATTTTTTGGCTGCTATTAAAAGAACTTCTGCATCTCCGCAACCCAGATCATATACAACATCATCTTTTCCAATTTTTGCAAATCTGCAAATTGCCTCTGCCATTTTTTTATCGGTCCTCCACCAAGGCGCCCACGGACTGTCTGGTGGCCAAAACATTGAGAAAGCAAAAATGAGAAAAAGAAGTATTGCTACCAATAATAGATTAAAGATTAGAAATATTAGCATGTAAAAACCCCTGACTCTCTATGATCGGGAGACCGTCATTATTGTAACAAATTTAAAAAAATTGATTACTTTTAAAAATGAAAATATGCATTATGTTTTGTGCTTAAAAGTTGGACAACTGTGGTATAATAAGTTGCATGACGCCATCAATTTTAATAGTTGAGGATGATAAGGATTTTCAAAGATATCTAAGGGATCTTTTAGTAAGAAACGGTTACTCTGTTCAAACAACAGAAAAAGGAATTCCCGCAATTGAACTCGTTGAGAAATTAGAGCCGGATTTATTAATACTTGACTTAAACCTTCCAGACATGCATGGCGAAAGTGTTTGCACGGAGATTAGAAAAGAACATCCAAATCTTCCAATTATAATGCTTACCGCAAAATCAGCAATTTCAGATAGAGTTCAGGGTTTAAACATGGGAGCGGATGATTACATTACAAAACCTTTTGTGTCAGAAGAGTTTTTAGCCAGGGTAAAGGCAAGGTTAAGGTCCAACACCGCAACTAATTACAAGGTTAAGATTGACGACCTTGAATTAGATAGTAAAAAAGTGCAAGTAAAAAGAGGTGAAAAAATGATTAACCTAACTCCCCATGAATTCAAACTTTTGGAATATTTAATCCATAATAAAGGCGTGGTTTTAACAAGGGAGATGATATTAAATAGAATTTGGTCTTACTCTTTAAATGTGGAAAGTAGAGTTGTTGATGTATACATGGGGTATCTTAGAAAAAAGATTGACAACGGATATAAAAAGAAACTTATTCACTGCGTTAGAGGATTCGGCTACACAATAAAGGAATAGAATCATTTTTTGCGAACAGTCCTGCCTGCCGGCAGGGATGTTTTAAACGGAAGAGTAACCCGTAATTTATTTTCTCCGATTTTTATTTTTCCACCATGCAATTCAACGATTTTTCTGGCAAGAAAAAAATCTATTCCTTCCTTATCTTTTCTTTCTTCCTCTAACTGCCCGAGAAAATCAAATTGCAAGACTTTACTTTTCTTTAAGACTTTTCCATAATTAATTTTCTTGAAAATTTTTAAAGAAGAAGATAAGGCAAATAATATTTTTTCTTTATCTCCGATTATGGTTTGATTAATTAAGTTTATTTTAATTTTCCGCTTTATTTGTTTTATTATTTCCGATATATCAAAGACTTGATACAAAAAATCGCCTTCTCCTTTTTGATACCGGAGATAACTAATTAGCTGGTCTATTGTTTTATTAAGAACATTAACTTTATCTTCTATTGCGGTTAAATAAGCGGTAGTTTTTTTGTTCCTATTAAAATTTTTTAGAATATAAGCTATTGATTTTATCGACGCCAAAGGGCTTTTTAGTTTGTGGCTTAAATCTCCAAGATTAATGTCATTCACTTAGGTGGATTATACTACTTTTATTAGGTTTATTTAAATCCTAAACAATAATCTTCCCAGCCAAATAAGAACAACAGCTCCAATTACGGAAACTATGAGGCTATATAAATTAAACCCTGTTACTCCTGATGCTCCGAAAAAACCCATAATAAATCCTCCGGCTATAGCTCCTAAAATTCCTAAAATTATATCTGCTAAAATTCCCTGATTACTTTTAACAATTAAAGAAGCTATCCAGCCCGCCAATCCCCCCAATATTATCCATAAGATAATCGACATGTTTTTTTGTTTCCTCCTATAAAACCGGTGAAGAGATAACTAACCAGAATTTATAGAAGAGTAACCTCTTTATAACTCCTTTCATTAGTTTTTTCATATAAATTTATACTAAAGAAAGCCAATAAGAAAATTAGGAAAAGTGGGTAAGAGAAAGATAAGAAAAGTAAGTTTATTGAATATTACGCTTTACAATCGCTAAGAGATCATCAATCTCAAATGGTTTTTGAAGAAATAAATTCACACCTGCCTTTTTTGCATCCTCTTCTACTTGAGAGTGAGCGGAGAAAATGACAATTGGGATTTTTTTTGTTTTTTCATTTCTCTTTAAGCTTTTTGCAATTTCAATACCGTCTTCCCCTGCTAAAAGAATATCAAGTAAAATTAAATCCGGATAATCTCTCTTTTTGTTTAGTAACACTGCACCCTTTGTTGAGGTTTCAACATCATATTCATTTTCGAGCAAAATTTTACAAACTTCTAATATTGCTTCATCATCATCTATTACCATCACTTTTTTTCGTTTCATATTCTTTTTGCCTTATTATCTGGTAAAGACAGAAAAAATGTCGATCCTTTCCCCTCTCTGCTTTCCACCCACATTTTTGCCCCGTATCTTTCCGCTATTTCTTTTGACATAAATAAACCAACTCCAATACCAGGGAATAGTTTATTTTTTTGACCATAGACTCTGTAAAATTGTTCAAAGATTTTCTTATAATGCCTAGGCGAGATGCCAAGTCCAAAATCCTTTACCCCGATTTTTATTATTCCACCTTTTGTTGACAATATAATTATAACCCTTCTTGCCTTTGGCGAATACTTTACCGCATTGTTAATCATATTTGCTAAAATTTGGCTTATTCTATCTTTGTCTCCAAAAAATTTTCTCTTGGTTACTCCTCTTATTATTAAGCTATGCTGACTACAGCTTTTTTGCAAATTTTTTACATTTTCTTTTACTGCCGAATCTAGGTTAAACCATTTATCGTAAAAGGTAAGTTTTCCCTGACGCAACTTTGCCAGATCTAAAAGATTTTCAATCAATCCTAAAAGGCAAGTTATTTGATTATCCATCTTACTGAAGTATTTTTTCATTTGCTCGTTTTTCAAATTTTTATTCATTTTTCCCAAAATTTGCGAATAAGCTTTAATGCTGGTAATTGGGGTCTTCAGTTCGTGAGTAGTCATTCTTAAAAACTCATTTCTTGTTTCATCTGCCAAAACATGACTGGTAATGTCTCTCGAAATTGTTATTATTCTTGCCACCTTTCCTTGTCTATCTAGAATTGGCATTGATTTAATATCTAACCAATGTATTTCTCCGGTTTTTTCGTTAATAGCTTTATAAATTCCTCCTGCGTCTATTTTGCCTTTTAAGGCTTTCTCAATTGGTAAGTTTTTCCAATTTAACCTTTTTCCTTTTTTGTTTAGATATGTATAATTTTTTAGGGACTTGTTCAAAGGACGATTCATTATCTGCTTTGGGTCTGAAAAACCGTTCAAAAGAGCAGCCGTTTGGTTGGCAAAAATTACTCCATTTTGATCTTGGACTGCAACTCCATCGCTTATGTTTTGGAAAATCAGATTAAATTGTTTTCTTAACTTTCTTAGCTCTTCTTCCTGCTCTAGGAGAGATTTTCTCAGGTCAGTAATTTTTTTAAAATTCATAAAAACTCCTACACTGTTCTCAACAGTTTAAACTCAGTTCTCAGTAAGCCCTATTTCCGTAAAAAAAATGTAAGATGTCCGTAAGAATAGTGTTATAATGAGTTGAAATTGGGGGTTTTACATTTTATAGTCAAGCAGTTTTGACTTTCCAAATTACTTTCACGATTGCAATATTAAATTGCAACACCACTTTTACCTAGCAATTTCTTTATAGGTTAAGAGTTAAGCTTCGCAAACAGCCAGCCGGCAAAAAATACTTCTAAAAATCCCAGGATTGCCCAAACCAAAACCATTAAGAAAGAGACTTGAAAGCTACTTAAAGTAATAAACATTCCTGGTATTGATGCAACGACAAAATAAATAATTGCAAAATTAAAGGCTTTTTCAAGTGTTGTTTTTCCCTTTACTATTTTTTTAATAAAATTCCAAAACCAGGCAAGAATAACGCCAATTAAAAAAGGGTAAACAAAAAATAGCATCATTAAGGGATCTGTCCAGGGTCTGAAAATTTGTCCATTTTGAATTTCCGTAACATAGCCTGGAACAAAAAGTCCCGCTAATTGAGTAATTAGCATTTCAATTATTAAGATTCCTACTCCGGCTATAAGTCCCAAACCCAAGTTTTTTTTCATTCTCTCACCTCCTTTGCCGCCCTAGCTATAACGGTTACTTATTCCATCATATCTTCTATATATCCATTATTATACTTATTAAATAAAAAGCTTGGGTAACAAAAAAGCAAAATTTATGCTAAGCTAGAACCAGCGATTTGTGCTATGGCTTCTAATCTAACAATTTTAAAACAAAAAAAATATTTTAAACTTCCGCCAAATTTGCCAAGCTATGAAAAGGCTGTTAAATCTTTTAAGAAGTGGTCAGATTTCGAAGGTCAGCTATCTTTTTTTAAAGACCACAAAATTAATGCCGCCTATAACGCCATTGATAAACATATCCAAACTTTTCGAAAAAACAAGGTAGCGCTCTATTTTGAATCGGAGAGTGGCGAAAAAAAAGAATTTTCATACTATGACCTTTTTTTGCTTTCTAATAAAGCTTGTAATGTTTTTAAAGATTTAGGACTTGAGAAAAATGACCGGGCTTTTATTTTTCTTCCTCGCATCCCCCAGCTTTTTTATTGTTTTTTGGGGATCCAAAAAGTGGGCGCTGTTGCAGGAACCCTTTTCTCTGCTTTTGGTCCACAGGCTTTAGAAGATAGATTGGGCGACAGTCAGGCAAAAATAATCATTACAAACAATGAATTAAAAGAAAGGGTTGAAAAAATACGACATAAATTACCCAACTTAAAACACGTTATTTCGGTTGATAATCATGATTTTATAAAGCGGATGGAGAAAGCTAAAGATTCTACCCACGTTGCCCACATGGAACCGGATGATTATGCCTTTATGCTTTATACATCAGGCACTACTGGTAAACCCAAAGGGGTTGTTCATTCCCATAAAGCGATTTTAATGCAACATTTAACTGCAAAGTGGGTTTTGGATTTGCATGATCAAGATACTTATTGGTGCACTGCTGACCCAGGTTGGGTAACGGGGATTGCCTATGAAATTTTGGGCAGTTGGTCCAATGGCGTTACTTCGGTCGTTTATGAAGGTCGTTTCGACGCCAAAAAATGGTATGAAATTTTGGAGAAATATGCTGTTTCAGTTTGGTACACAGCGCCAACTGCTATTCGAATGCTCATGGCTGCTGGGGATGATTTAGTCAAAAATTATAATTTGTCAAATTTGCGCCATCTTTGTTCGGTCGGTGAACCTTTAAACCCAGCGTGTGTTTTATGGAGTCAAAAAGTTTTTGGTCTTCCTTTTCATGATAACTGGTGGCAGACAGAAACAGGCGGCATTTTAATCGCCAATTATCCCTCAATGAATATTAAGCCCGGATCTATGGGTAAACCTATTCCCGGAATTAAGGCAGCAATTTTTGATGATAACGGAGAAAAAGTTCCTTTTAAAAAGGAAGGAAATCTGGCAATTAAGCCTAATTGGCCATCTTTGATGAAAACAATTTGGCGAAAGCCGAAAAAATACCGATCTTATTTCTTTTTTGAAAGAAACACAAATCAAAAATGGTACTTAAGTGGAGATCGAGCTTGGCAAGATAAGGATGGCTATTTTTGGTTTGTCGGACGGGCAGATGACGTGATTAAGACCTCCGGTGAGCGGGTTGGTCCTTTTGAGGTTGAATCGGCCCTAGTTGCCCACCCCTCTGTTATTGAAGCAGGAGTAATCGGTAAGCCTGACCCAATGCGCGGAGAAATAATTAAAGCTTTTGTTGTCTTGGAAAAAAGTCATGAGGAAAAAATAAAAAAAAGTGGGGAAGAAAAAAAGCTTATCGAGGAATTACAAGCCTTTGTTAAAAAACGTCTTGCCGGACATGCATATCCTCGTGAAATTGAATTTATCGATAAATTACCCAAAACTCGTTCTGGTAAAATTATGCGTAGGATTCTTAAAGCTAAAGAGCTTGGTTTACCTATTGGCGATACTTCTACCCTTGAGGAATACTAGAAAATGGACAATAAAAATACTTCAAAATTTACAAGCGCAATCACAATTAATCACACTATGCTTGCAACAAATTATCATTATTTTACTTTTGAAACAAAAAACCCTTTTATTTATAAACCCGGCCAGTATATTAGTGTTAGAGTATCGGAGAAGCGGCTGAATTCTTATTCCATAGCTGGCCATGAGGGAGCACATAGATTTAATATGCTTGTTAACACTTCGCCCGGTGGGCCAGGATCAAAATTTTTCGAAAGCCTAAAAGTCGGAGATAAAATTTCTTACCTAGGACCCTTCGGGATATTTACATTAAAATCAGAGGATGAAAAAAGAACCATTTTATTTTTAGGAACAGGGTCTGGGTGCAGTCCTTTAAAGTGTATTCTTGAGTCTGCCTTAACTGAAAAAAATTACAAAAACCAAATGGTTCTATATTTTGGACTAAGATATCAAAATGATGTTTTCTGGCAAGAGCATTTTAGAAAACTGGCAAAAAAATATCCAAATTTTAAATTTAAATTAGTGCTATCAAAGCCAGATGAA
>Ga0154761_140_pt7 | contig 20262 bp, 23 predicted proteins | sample Rifle2008BG16ft_FD_105769 | JGI IMG/M metagenome (GOLD analysis project Ga0154761, IMG submission 105769) | Candidatus Levybacteria bacterium RBG_16_35_11 | reverse complement strand
AGCAAAAACAAATTCATACGCCACTTTCCACGAAAGAGGAAGGGAAAGAGCTAGTAGAACATGTTATTCCTAAAAAAGGGGTTATTGTTACTTTTGGTGGTTCGCTTAAGTTAGTAGATGTTAGTGGTTATTTTGAATAACTCTTTATTCATAAAAAGTTCCCACATAGTAGTTCGGCTACCTCACTATAAATCAACTAGAGTCATTTAACTATTGACAATTTGTACATAATTCTGTAATATTTATTTATGACACACACATTACCTATTACTAAAGCAAGGGAGGATTTAACTACTCTGGTTGAAAATGCAAATAAAAAACTAGAAGAATATATTATTACTGTAAATGGCTTACCTGCCGCAGTTCTTATTTCTGCTGCTGAATATCAATCTTGGAAAGAAACGAATGAAATTTTGACTGATCCAGGATTATTACATGCAATAAAAGAAGGAGAAAAGGATATAAAAAACGGTAAATTTGTAACATTTGAACAACTCAAAAAAAAGCTAAATCTCCATGTATAGACTGCGAATTTCCTCAAGAGCCGAAAACGAAATTAAAAAGATATCACGCTCTCATCAAAAAGCAATCATTTCGGCATTAGCAGAAATAAAAGAAGAGCCTTTTTTAGGCAAGCCATTGACGAGGGAACTTACTGGAAGATTTTCTTTTCGGGTAAGTGTGTATAGGATAATATATAAAGTTAGTAAAAAAGATAGAACAATCGATATTCTTACGATAGGACACAGATCAACAATTTATAAATAGTTAGGAATTAAGAAATACTTTCCATTTGCTTTGCTTCAGCTTTGGCTTAGCCTCAGTCTCTACTTGAATTTAGTAAATATTTCCTTATAATACCTCTATGTCTCCTTTTCATGTTTTTGAAAATGGTCCGAAAGAGGTAGATAAAAGAATGGATGTAACTATAACGGCAGAAGGGAATAATGATTTTTGTGCACAATTAAATCCTCTTAAGAACGACAGAATGAAAGTAAAAATGACAAGTTTTGATGCGTATGGCATAACAGAAAGCGGAAAAATTTTAGACGGGGAAGGTATTGTAAAAGCCGAAAGTTTTCTAATATATGACGGAATTAATCCCAAGTGCCAAAAAATTGTGGTTTATAGCAAAGAAAAACTAAAAACAAGAGAAGAATGGTTTAGGGAATGGGACAAATTAATGTCGCAAGCTTAAGAGGAGATAGTTTTTTCTTAAATATCGTTTCTGGATACTCTCACCGAAAAGTTCGAAATTAGAACATGCTATAATAGCAAAGCTATCGGGGGGGGGTGATTATAAATGAAGCAACCTAAAAGTAAAAATACTCCGTTAAAGATGGGAACAAAGGCTCCTAATTTTAGGTTAAAGGTTACTCCAGATCAGACGGTTTCTTTATCTGATCTTTTGGGGAAGCCGGTTGTTATATCTTTTTATCCTGCGGATTTTAGTCCTGTCTGTGTGAGTCAAATAACGCTTTATAATAAAATGCTACCCAAGTTTAAAAAGTATAATGCTCAGTTTTTAGGAATTTCAGTTGACAATGTTTGGACTCATTTAGCCTTTGCAAAAGATGAGAACTTACACTTTCCCCTTCTTTCGGATTTTAATCCTAAAGGAGAAGTTTCAAGACTTTACAATTCATATAACGAAAAAGAAGGGGTTTCTGAGCGGGCAATATACGTAGTAGACAAAGACGGAAAAATTGCCTGGGGATATATTTCACCTATTGGCATAAATCCAGGAGCAGATGGTGTTTTGGAAGCATTGGAAAAACTTCAAAGCGCTCGTTAAGCTAATACTATTGCAATCTCAGGGTCTGCCTCCTTAGTTCATTTTTTGACTTCATAAAGAAGTAACCGATTATCAAAATGGTTAGAATAGGGGTTATTTCATTTGGTATTTCAAAACCTAAACTTTCCAAAACCATAACCGACCCTAAAAAAAGAATAGAATACATTGCCCCGTTTTTTAGATATTTATATTTTTTGACTCTTTCGATATTGCTTATTGTCATCTGCCGCAAAACTATCGCACCTAAACTGTTACCAAAAAATATTAAAGGAACAGAAAAGGTAAATGCAAATGCGCCTATTACACCATCAATAGAAAAACTTGCATCAATTACTTCAAGATATAAGAATTTACTTAAGTCTGATTTATGAGAAGTTGCTAAGCTGGTTTCCATTTTTTCGGCATATTGTCTGAATCCGTGAACAATAAAGAAAATTGTAGATCCCAATACAAAACCAAGGGCAACAGGCTGACTGTAATTAAACGCGTAGTAAACAAGAAAAGCCAAAATAATAGAAACAACAGTATAAAACCATCCGCCTTGAGCATGAAAAAAACGCTCCCCTCTTAAGCCATAGCTTTTTGGTTCTAAAAAAAGCCAATTGAAAAAAAGAAAGATTAAAAAAGTTCCTCCTAAAGCAAGAGGAAGTCCGGCCGCCTCCTTAATAGTTGCAGCAATTTTAGGATCATTGTTAAAAGTTGAAGTTATTGCCCCTATTGGACCAAGGCTTGGAATAGTTGTGTAAACGATTATAAAAGGCAAAAGCCCGCGGACAGCAAAAACAGCAATAATAATTCCCCAGGTAAGAAAAAACCTTCGGAATCTTTGTCCCATTGTAGATAAAACTTCGGCATTTATAATTGCGTTATCTACACTTGAAACAATTTCAAAAAGAGAAAGACCGATTATAACTAAGAAAGCAGATAATAATGTCATGCTAAAATTATATCAAAAGAGGTTGACCATATTTTGAGCTTTTGCTATAATCTATAGGTGGATTGGATAATTAATGTACCCCGGCGAATAAAACGGTTTTTAAAAAAACTCCCAAACAAAAAACATCACCTGGATTTTTTAATTGCAATCCTGTCGGTGCCTGTTTTGACACTGGTAATTTATACTAACGTTACCAACATTCAGAAAAACAAAGAGTCCCCTACTCCAACACCTGTTCAGACGGTTGAAAAACCGATAATTATAGAAAAAATGATTGATTCAGGAAAAAATCCAGAGGTAATTCCTACATCGTCTCCTAATTGCCAAAAACAGATTGGACCAGTAAGTATAAGTTTTCCATCTGAGGGAGAGGTAGTTAAAGATAATCCAGTTTGTATAATTATAAAATATGATGACCCTAAGTTCTGTTCAGTTGTCTGGTCATACAGAATAAACAATGGAAGCTGGTCTGAATACAACAGCAATTCAGTTTGTCTTTATGACATGCCTAAAGGAAACGTTAAGTTTGATCTCAGAGTTCAAAGCACCGCATCCCAGGATCAAACTACGCTTACCAGAAATTTTGAATACGAAGGAACGTCAAACGCAACTTCCTCCGCAACTTTTCGATAACTACCACTTAAGGCTTGGTTTTGATAAAATATAAGAGAACACGGGGTGTAGTTCATCGGAAGAACGCTCGGTTTGGGACCGAGAAGTAGGAGGTTCAATTCCTCTCGCCCCGACATTTCAAATGCGCGGGATTAGTTGAGCGGTTCAACATTTGCTTTCCAAGCAAAAAAGACGGGTTCGACTCCCGTATCCCGCTCCAATTACCAACTTCCTCCTCCTCCGCCGCCTCCCCCGCCACCGGAAGAGCCGCCACCGGAAAAACCACTTGAGGAAGAAGGCGCAACCGTTGAGAAATTTGAGTACATAGAGGAGAACATGCTGTTTGAAACAGAATAAAAAGCTAAATTGCCTGCATACCAAGTTGGTTTATAATTTGGCATAATTATTTTAAGTTGCTCCATAAATTGACTGATGTATCCAAGGGCAATCGCATATGGAATCATGTCTTCAACAATTGCTAGCTGTTTTGCCTGCCATTTGTAATTTCTGTCCATACTTTTTAAGAAAAGCTTAAGACCATCTATTCTAAAGTCTAAATCATCCCCTTTCTGGGTTCTTCCCATAACTTTTTGGGAAATGGTAATAAGAACAATACCAAGGAAAAGATTAAAACCAAAAAAGATTGACAAACCGCCTAACACCGCAAGAAGCGCTTTCATATTTGATGGGTTCTTACTATAAAAACCCTTTTTTACTAATGAATTAAAAACCTCTTTTTGAATATTTCCGAAAGTTATATAAAAATCATTATTTAAAGAACTTAACTTGATTTCGTCTCCATCTTCAAAAAGTCTATCAAGAAGTATTTTCTCAAAATTAGAAACCTTACCGTCGTTATGGTCTTTTAATTTAGATAGAACATATTCGCTTTTCTTAAGCTTTAGAATTCCTTTCTTTTCAGTTAGCTCAATAATTTTAAGATATTTTCTTATTGCCAAATCAAAGATCGTAGCTACAACGTCGTCCTTATCAAGTCTTGCCGTATCAATTGTTCCTGCTTCTGCCGGCAATATTCTTTGTTTATTTTCATCTTTGGGAATATCAAAATTAACTGTAACCTCTCCAAATCTTGATTTTCTTTTATGCTTAAAATACCAAACTATAATAAAAATCGGTAGGAATAAGTAATAAGCAAATGCAACGATTGCAAATATCGGTAAAAGAAAAGTAAGTATTCTTGTATCAAATTTTGTTTGAGTTGGTGTTTTATATAATTTACTTTCAGGAAAAGTTCCTTGTGGAAAACCAATAACAATAGTTAATCCTTCATTCGAAAGCAAAGACGATATTGTAGAAAATTCGGAAAAGCCAGTTGAAACGCTGCAGCTTGATTCTTTACTTCCCTTCTCTCCTGTAAAACAAGCACCATTTGTAAAAGTTAAGGGAAAACTTGAAGAAACTTGGGCAGTTGCTCTGTTTATGGGAATTTGCCACTTATCTCCCGTTACATTCCAGTAAAGTTCATCATGATCTTTATAATTTCCGATCCCGTTTTGAACTTGATAAGTTATTTCGTATTTATGAAGCCCAGTAATTGTTGCATTTGGATTTCCAATTTTTACCGTTGCCTGATCTTGAGTGAATGAGGTTGTATACGGTTCTTTTTTTAAATCTCTTTTTATATCTAAAAAATTTACCGTAATTGTCTGAGTATAATCTCCTATTTGTCTGTTTAAATCTATGTCTCTGAAAATTCCGTGCCTATCATTGGCTCCAAAGTCATAGTCAATAACTTCAGTTACCGTAAATAAGCCGCTTTTTTCCAATCTGATTTTACTATTAAATGAGGAAATGGATTCTGCGAAAGCTTTTGGGCTAAAGGTTAGAAAAAGAAAAATAAAGAATATAATAATAATAGTTTTCTTTTTCATATAAAGACTTCTTAATTTTAGCACAATGATTGTAAAATACCTTTGTTTTTTGCTAAAATAAGGCTGAGCGGGTGTAGCTCAACGGACAGAGCAATTCCCTTCTAAGGAATAGGTTGAAGGTTCGACTCCTTTCACCCGTGCAAAATTAATTATTGATTATGGTGGATGTAGCTCAACAGTAGAGCACTAGGTTGTGGACCTAGAGGTCGCGGGGGCAGCACCCGTCTTCCACCCAGTTATTTTTTAGCTTCTGCGGGGTTGTAGAATTTTCGGCCTTTTAACTTCTCTGGAAGAAACGATAAACTTTTTATTGGACCGACATATTTTTCCGACCATTTATAGTCTTTTCCGTAGCCTAGGTTTTTCATTAGTCTTGTCGGAGCGTTTCGAAGATGAAGCGGAACTGCTTCGTTAGGAAGCTCATAAACCGCATTTTTTGCTTTTCCCATTGCATTTGGGACTGCCCGTGACTTTGGCGCTTGACTAAGATAAATGACAACGTAGGAAAGAATAAGCTGAGCCTCCGGCATTCCTATTTTATGAACTGCGTCAAATGCCTCATTAGCCTGAATTAGTGCTCCCCTGTCAGCCATTCCAATATCCTCTGCCGCAAAAATAATCATTCGTCTTGCAATAAATTTCGGATCTTCGCCGTTTTCCAACATCCGCATTAAGTAATATAATGCGGCATCGGTATCCGATCCCCGCATAGATTTAATAAAAGCAGAGATTATATTGTAATGCTCTTCGGCCTTTTTATCGTAAATTCCTGCGGATCTTGTCTGAAAAACTTCTTTTATAATTTCATCTGTTATTACTTTTGCTTTGTAATCTTCAACCGCAATTTCCAAGGCGTTTAACATTATGCGCGCATCCCCGCCCGATAATCTTAATAAAAGTTCTTTTGCGTCGTCTTTTAATTGCTTTTTATGTTTTCCAAGTCCTCTTGCCTTATCTTTTAGGGCTATCTTTAAAATCTGCTCAAGTTCTTTAATTGTTAAGCTTTTTAAAACTAGAACTTTTGAGCGAGATAAAAGAGCGCTTATTACTTCAAAAGAGGGATTTTCGGTTGTGGCGCCAATTAAAATAATTAATCCTTGTTCAACATTTGGAAGCAGTGCATCTTGCTGGGCCTTATTCCATCTGTGAATCTCATCAATAAATAGAATTGTCTGTTTTCCCTCTTTCTGATTTATCTTTGCCTTTTCAACAACTTTTTTGAAATCTTCTTTTCCTGCGGATACGGCAGACATGGAATAAAAATCAGCTTTTAATTCTGTTGCGATTATTTGAGCAAGAGTAGTTTTTCCCGATCCCGGAGGTCCCCAGAAAATTATGGAAAAGGGATTTTTTGCGACAATCATTCGCCTTATAATTCCGCTTTTTCCAACTAAGTGATCCTGGCCGACAAACTCATTAATATCTCTGGGCCGAAGCCTTGCAGCCAAATTCATGTTTCTATTGTATCACTGTCGGGCAACAAGTTGACCATAAATGTCGCATTTTGTTCTATTTACTTTCGTATTATTTTCCATTATCCTAATATTATGACTGCCCGAATCATATTCCACATTGATTTTGATTCTTTCTTTGCAAGCTGCGAACAGCAATATAGGAAAGATCTTCGAAAAAAGCCAATCGGAGTAACTGCAGCAAACAGCCGCACTTGCATTATTGCCTCAAGCAGGGAGGCAAAGCGTTTGGGAATAAAAACTGGCTCAAGGTCGTTTGAAGCAATTAAACTTTGCCCAAATTTAGTCTTGGTTCCGGCAGATTTTAATAAATATTTTGAAGTATCCAAGAAATTCTTAAATATCTGTAAAGATTATTCTCCATATACCGAGCTTTTTTCTATTGACGAAGTTTTTATGGATGTAACCAGAACTGCAGTTTTATTTGGCGGTCCATACAAGACAGTCGAAGTTATAAAAAAAAGAATTAAGGAAGAAATAGGAGAATACATTACCGCTTCATTTGGTATTTCACATAATAAACTTTTAGCAAAGCTTGCGTCGGGGATGGATAAGCCAAACGGAATATTTGAAATAAAACCAGAAGATGTTCTAAGTGTCTATGAAAAAGTAAAGCTTACAGATATCTGCGGAATTGGTGAACGAATTAAGAAAAGATTAAATGAAATAGGAATTTTTAACTTAATCCAACTGAGGAATTGCTCGGCTCAAATGCTAGTTGAAGAATTTGGAAATGTTGAAGGACAGTTTCTAAAAAGTGTAGGATTGGCAATAGACAATAGTGAGGTAATTCCCTACACAGAACCAAATGAAGTAAAATCAGTCGGAAGAAGTTATTGTTTACCCAAGAACGAATATGACAAAAGAGTTGTTTTACAAAACATTTATGAACTTTGCGAAGAAATAGGAATTAAACTGCGTCGCCTTAATAAAAAGGGACGAACAATTGGCCTAGGACTAAACGGAGATAAACATATCCATTTTAGAAAAACTTTCAAAGAATATGTTGACACAGGTTCAGATATCTATAATCTGGCGCTTCCATTGTTTAAAGATGATTTTGCAACTCAAAAATATGTTAGGCAAATTCATATCTGGGTTTCTAATTTAGAAGATTGCTCAAATATTCCCCTTTCATTGCTTGACTATTCAAACAAACAGGAAAAAGTTACAAAAGTAATTGATAAAATAAATGACAAATTCGGCGACCACACAATTAGAAACGGATTTTTACTTTATTCAGATAAATTAACAACGGTTCCAAATGGATATATGGCGGATAAATTTGAGAGAATGAAATTAAGCAAGGTAGATTATTAGTTTTGTTATAATTCATTTATGGAAATAAAGGCGATTGTTTTTGATTTGGGGAATGTTGTTTTAACAAACGATCACTGCTACCATACTTTGGAGGAATTAAAAGAGTTCTCCGATCACCTTAATATTACTTTGGACAACATGGAAACTGCTTTTAATTTTCCATGGAAAGATTATTCAACCGGAAAAATCAGTGAAGAAGAATTTTGGAAAAGGTATCTGTTTACAGCTCGGGCGAATAGCATAGACATTGACTATGCTAAAAATTTTTATCGAAGAAATCAAAAAGAAAATGAAAACATGCTCTCTCTTTTAAGGAAGCTTGCTAAGAATTACATACTTGCTGCGCTAACCACGATTCCCAAAGAATGGCTAAAATTTAAAAAGGAGAAATTCAATCTTGATAAATATTTCAAAACTATCGTTGCATCAGGGGAGGTTGGATTAAGAAAACCAGATCCACTTGTCTACAAAATGATTTTAGACAAATTGAAAATTCCAGCAAATCACATTCTATTTATTGACGATAGAGAAGATCTACTGCTTCCCGCAAAAGATTTAGGAATAAAAACGATTCTTTTTAGAGGTCAGAAAGATTTGGAAGAAAAATTAAAAGAACTTGAAATTTCTTTCTAAGGTTTCTAGTTTTCTAATTTGAGGAAAATTGTTTTTTAAAGGAATCAGACCGAACAGATTCTTTAAGAAGCTCGTATGTTGTAACGAAAAAGAATCTAGGGTCAGTTCTCTTATCTGGTCCAAACAACTTGTCAAGTAACTCTTTTAAGTAGGGCTCAGAATCGTAAAAGTCCGAAAAATCTTGCTCTTGAACGTCACCCAGCTCACCGCAAATCTCAATGAAATCGTCAAGAGGTCCTTTTATTGCTGCATCAAGATTTTCTAGCGTTGTTCCGATTTTATCCACCATATTCCTTGGCCGCATCTTAACAGTTACATCAGTTACTGTTGGAGGTTGTAATTTTTTTCTCTCTGCCTCTTTTCTCATGATTTCAAAACAAAAAGCTGCTCCATTTAACTTTGATTCTATGCTGGAATCAGGAAGTAATGGAAGTCCCTGAGATTTAATGTGTATTGAGGTAACTAATTCAAAAAGAGCAGGAGATTGGGTCATCAGTTGTTCTACTAACTTTTTTCTGTAATCGATTCCACCAATCCTATTTTCAAGGTAAATCTGTTTTGCTGTTTCCTCGGATACCGGAAAAAGGGTAACTGGATTTTCAAATCCCTGATTTTCCCTTTCGTTACTATTCATGACTGGGGATTTTACAATATTTGATAAACTTTATCAAGAAAAGTGTCTAGGATTTTTTGTTTGAGATATATTCTGCTTCTTCAAGTATCTCTTTCGTTTTATTTTCAGGAAGAGCTAGTATTCGCAGAGCGTCAGGTTTTATATCCTTACAAAGGACGCAGTGGTTTTGTAAAAGTTGCTGTTTTTGAGATACGGAGAGTGAATCTAGTTGGGTGATAGGGTGAATATTCCATTTTTCAATTAACTCTCTTAAACTCTCCCCTTCCGGATAACTCCAAGAAAGAAGCTTAATACCTACGCAATTTGCAAAAGCTATTGCATCCTCAGTCATTTTAGTATTTGTTACAAGAAGGGCATCGGTTAATTCATTCCCTTCTCTTAAATCATCAAATCTTGCTTTTGTATAAAGTGGAACATGAACGTCTGTTCTTGTTCCCGGAAGATTGTGGAATTTTGCCTCAACCATAATTTTTTTACCTTCTTTTTCTGCGACAACATCAATCTCATGAGTTATGCATTTGCCCTGTAAAACAACTCTTACCTTTGTTTTAAAACCTTCCGCCTCAAGTACTTCTGCAATAAAATCTTCAAAAGGATAACCGGTTGGTCCAAGCTGCATAATCGCCTGTTTTAAACTGTATTTAGATCCACCCATTGGTTGTGGTGACCTTCCCAAAAATTGTCTTATTTGGCCGTAGATTTCCGAAGTTTTGATATTTTCATATAGCCCTGCTTTAATTTGCTCAACAACGTCGTTCTCTATTTGGGTATCTATACCTGCTCTTCTTATAGATGCTCTTAATTTTTCTTCCGAAAACGGCTCTGTTTTCCCGTTTGCTTTAACAACATTTATCTCCATACTTTTAAAGTATCATTTCAAAGAAGTTTTCTCAAATAACACAAAAAGACCATCCTTAATAATGGTCTTATATTTTGGATCTCTTTCAAACTGTTGTGCCATTTCCTTTTGCGCAGGTAAGGATGGCTGGGCATACCAATCATTTAACAAAAAAACGACAAAATCAGCACTTTGTGTTCCAACAGGAATGGTGTAGATATTTTCCCGCTGCGAAAGATGAGATCCTAAATTATTGCTGGCAGCTACACTTGCACTTTGTGGAATTTTTCGCAAGGAGTCATTAATAATTTTTTCATTAGGAACGGATTGCGTGAACATATCAATATTTGCATGCCTTGCTCCTGGAAATGGGCTGTATAGATAGAAAGATAAGATACTCATAATTCCTAAATAAAAAGCGATAAAAAAAGTAATTTTTTTTATCTTCCTTCTTAGAAATGCTATGCCGTAGATTGCTGAGATAAAGATAAAAGGCGTTATTGTTGCTGAGTATTGATAATAAATTTGACGAAGCTGAGGATTATTGCTTAAAAGACTAATTGTAAAATCAGGGAGAGCAAGAATTAAAAAAAGAGGCGATGCAAAAGATAGGAACCCAAGTGGAAAAAAGAGGATATTTAAATACATAAGTCTACTTTTTTCAAAAATCAAAGATAAGGCTTGAGACGGAGAAAATATTATATTTCTTATTATTTCAGAGGGTGAATCGCCAAAGTCCGAATAGTAAGAAAGAGCAAAATGATCCCCTCCCCTTAAAGACGGAATTGCATACCAAACAAGATAATAAAAGACTCCGACAGAAACGACAAAAAATAGAAGGCCAAATATTTTTGCAAAAAGCCGTTTTTTACCCCTACTCTCTCTAAGAAAGATTAAAAGTCCAAATAGGCCAGTGATTAACCAAACCTGTTCTTTACAAAAAGCTGCTAAGATAGCAAAAATCGTAAATAGCAAATATTTTCTTTTAAGCACAAAATAAAAGGAGGCAAGAAGAAATGTAGTTGCTAGTGTAACCGGATGGAAATCATAAAGGTTTGTATAAGCAACTGCTGGATTAATTAGATAGGAAAATGAAAGAAGCAGGGCAAGGACTTTATTGTTAAGAATTTTTCTGGCAATTAAAAAAACAAATGCTGAGCCAAGAGATAATATAATTGTTTGAAGGATAAGAAGGGTTCTTGGATCAGACCAGATTAAATATAAAGGGGAAATTATTGCCAATATGAAATCTGCATGATAAGAAAGTCGCGACACTAAGTTAGTTGAATTTGGATCGGTAAACAAAAAAAACCTACCGTTTATTGTGTTAAAGACAACCTGATCCATATTACCCAAATCAAACCTACCAGTAAAGAATTTCTGATGTCGCAAAAAAGATGCAAGGGTAAAATAGTGAAAGTAAAAGAGAACAAATAGTGACAATAAAAGTTCATGTTTGTATTTCTTAACAATGGATTCGATGTGGTCAATAACCTTAGATTTTTTCCTGTTCCAGATAGTAATGAACAAAATAAACAAGAGCTCAGATATAATTAAAATTAGTCTACTAAAAATTGAAATTATCCCAGAGACACTTAAGCTTAGGATTTTAGATAGGCCAAGCGTCATTACCCCTTCCCTTACCCCAAGCCCCATAGGGGTTATAAACGAAAGATATCCGATAAGCCATGAAAAAACAAAAAAGGACGAAAGAACGACAATTTGCCTTGGATCTAACGTAAAAATAGAATCTGCGGTAAAATATGTTCCCAAACCAAAAGAGACAAAAGAGAGTACATATAAAGATAAAAACAACGCATTCTTATAATATGAAAATTTTTGTTTAAAAATAAAAAACAATGATAATATTGCCGTAATTAGATAAGGAAGGAAAATATAGAGGTCATTATTTAAAGATAAAAATGAATTAAAAATAAAAGAGAGAGATAAAAGTGAAACAATTAGTGATGAAATAACAAATAATTCAATTTCTATAAGTATCGATTTTCCTATGATTTTTTTATCAATGCCCTTCTCGCTAAATGATAAAGTTCTTGCGATAAATGACCAAATATTGCCTGGCGTATAACGCTTGAGTTCGGACATTCCCCACATATATGAAGATTCTTTCAAAGACAGCTTAATTCCCTGGCTTTCTAATAGTTTGTTCCAAACAATTGAGCGAATGAAAAAAAACATGATAAGAAAAAAAATGCCATAAGACAGTGAAATATAGTTTAGGCTAGTTATTTGTGGTAAAACGGCAATTGATTTTTCTCCTATTATTTTAAAAATGAAAAAAAGAGCGATTAATGAAATCGGCCAGCCTAAAAAGTATTTTAAGGACCTTACCAACCTATTATTCATACCTTAAAGCCTCAATCGGTGACAGTTTTGATGCTCTAATTGCAGGCGCCATTCCAAAAATTATCCCGATCATAACCGAAAACCCAAAAGCCAGAAAAACAGACCAATATGTGACGGTGGAAAATAGAAAAATTGCAACTATAAATGAGGCTCCCATACCAAAGATTATTCCAATTATACCTCCGGTCACTGAAAGAATTACCGCTTCCAAAAGAAATTGTTTTAAGATGTCTTTCCTTTTTGCTCCCAAGGCTTTTCTTAGTCCTATTTCCCTGGTTCTTTCAGTAACAGAGACAAGCATGATGTTTGCAACGCCGATTCCGCCAACCAGAAGAGATATTGCAGCAATTCCGCCTAAGGCGATGGTAAGAATATTTGTAATACTTGAGACTGTTGCAAGACTTGACTCAGCTGTTTGAACAGTGAATTCATCCTCGGTTAACCTCTTAAGAAGAACTTCCTCTGTCTGTTTTTTGACAATAGGAACAAGTTCAGGAGAGTTGGCAGACATGTAAATTCCGGTAACATTAGAAACACCAAACTGTTTTTTTGCAGCTCCAATCGGGATTCCAACGAAATTATCCTGGTCGATTCCAAATATAGCTCCTCTTTCTTGAGCAGTGGCAATTACTGTATAGCGATTGCTTCCGATTGAAATAACTTTTCCAATGGGGTCCTCGTTTGGAAAAAGCCTTTCAACGACAGTTGAGCCAATTACGGCAAGTTTTGCTCCTGCTTTTTCCTGCCCTTCTGTAAAAAATCTGCCTCTGTCAAGTTTAATTTCTTTTATTACTTTTGGGTAATTTGCGGTTGTTCCTGCGACTTGTGCTTGTTTATCTGTTTTGCTCTTATATTTTATAGTTGATGATTGCAAAACAAGCGGTGCGACTTCCGCAAGGTTTCTTAGTCTTAATTGAAGATTTTTAGCATCATTTTCTACTAACTTATTTACTACAATTCCTCCGGGTCCGCGCCCTTCATTTGTTCCTGGAATTACAAATATCAGGTTTGAACCCAAGCTTGAAACTTGTTTGGTTATATACGACTGAAGTCCTGTTCCAATTGAGACAAGCATAATTATTGCAAATACTCCTATAACAATACCAAGAGTAGTTAGAAAGCTCCTTAACTTGTTGGCAAAAAGAGACCTAAAAGATAGTTTTACTAAATCGTCATTTCTCATGGTTTGTTTCAATTAACCCTTCAGCAAGTAACATTGTTTTTTTTGCGAAAGCTGCTATGTCTTTTTCGTGGGTTATTAGAATAATTGTTTTACCTTCACTGTTTAGTTTTTTCAAAATTGCCATGACATCTTCACCGGATTTTGTGTCTAAATTCCCGGTTGGCTCATCTGCTAGAATAATTGAAGGATCGTTCATTAAGGCACGGGCAATTGCCACTCTTTGCTGTTGTCCTCCTGAAAGTTGGCTTGGTCTTTTCTTAATATCATCTTCAAGGCCAAGTTTTTTTAACATATCAAGCGCTTTTTTCCTTCTATCGTGCGGTGAAACTGCGGCATAAAGCGCCGGGAGAATAACATTGTCCAAAGCAGAAGCTCTGTTTAAGAGATTAAATTGTTGAAAAACAAAACCTATCTCTTTGTTTCTAATAAAGGCTTTTTCGTTCTCGCTTTTTTTGGAAACGTCTTTTCCATTAAGATAATACTTACCATACGTTGGAACGTCCAAAAGACCGATTAAGTTCATCAGTGTTGATTTTCCAGACCCGGATCTTCCCCTAATTGCAATAAAATCTCCTCTTTTTATCTCAAGGTTGATTCCTTTTAAAACACAGGTTTTTACGTCTTCAGAAACGTAGTCCTTTTTGATGTTTTCAAGCTTAATTATTAAATCTGCCGCCATTTTTTTTAAAATATACCGAAGGCTTTTTTATTTCCGTTTTTCGGCAGTAGGGTTGGATCAATTACAACCTGATCATTAATATTTAAACCTTTTGATATTACCGCATTTAGATCGTTTTCTTCCTCGATTTTTACCTTAACCTTTTTGTAGTTACCTTCCTTTTTAAGGTAAACGTAATTGTTGTCAACAATACTTGAGATAGGAATACTAATTACATCAAATTTTTCATCCGTTATAATTTCGGCATTTCCCTCCATTCCAATCCTAAACGGTTTGTCGATATTTGAAAGACTACAAGTTACTGTATAGGCATTTCCACCGGTTGCGGTTGTATGGGTTGCAAAGTCAATCGAGGAAATCTTCTCTTTAAAAGAATCTTCTGAAAATGCATTTAAAGTAATACTGGCTTTTTGTCCCTCTTTGACATCCGCAATCTCTGCTTCATCAACGTCCATCTCAAAAACTAAAGTTTGTGGATCAACTATTGTAAAAGTGGTTGTTGCCGAAACATTTACCCCAGCCGATTTAACGTCTGCTCTTGTAACAATTCCTGAAATAGGGGTTGTTACTACTAAATTTTGTTTTGCAAGATCAAATAACTCAACCGAGTTTATAGCTTTATCAAGATCGTATTGGTTATTTTGAAGAATTCTTTTCATTTCGTCATTTAGTGCTTGAGTAGGCGTTCGGTTTTGATTATCTTCTTGTGTTTGCTCAAATTCATTTCTTTGCTTGGAGTAGTCAATTAATTCGGCTTGAAGGTTTTTTAGAGCAGTTTGTTGGTCTAAGACCCCAATAGTTTGTCCTGCGAAAACATTGTCTCCTTTTTTTGCTCCAAGGTAGACCAACTTTCCTCCGGCAAGAAAAGTTAAATTAACGGAACTTTCAGCATTTACAGTCCCATCAACAGAAATCGATTTAACAAAATGTTCAGACTTTACCGTGTAAGTTTCTATCTTTGGACCAGACTTTGGTCTTAAGAAAAAAAAGAGAGCAATAATAATTACAATCGCAATAATCGAAATAATTTTATGTTTTCTTACAAACGATAAAATTTTTCTGGCAGAGTTTTTAAAAATACGCATAAAAAAAAGGATAAATCCCTATTTCCTATTATATCCCAGAATTCAATTTTTCACAAGGCTAGGACAGGTTGAATAAGATCAGCGTGTTTGCTAAAATGAACTTGTGCCCCCGTAGCTCAACGGATAGAGTACTGGTCTTCGGAACCAGCAGTGGAGGTTCGATTCCTCTCGGGGGCGCATTAAAGAGTGGGCCGCTAGCTCAACCGGCAGAGCAATTCCCTCTTAAGGAATAGGTTCGGGGTTCGACTCCCCGGCGGCTCGCAGGATCACTGATTGTTGACTTTAAGCTCAATTCTTTATAAAATCCGGCTAATGGGGCAAACAGCTAGTGAAACCGAACAAGTATTAACTAGAAGAAATGAGGGATTGATTAATAAAAGAGGCGAAAGAGTTTTCCCCTTCAATTATTATCGACCTTTGACGCATTTCTTGCTTGGTAATTTGGAGCAAGGAGAACGTGTTACAATAACACCCAGTGGGCACATTGAAGCGTTGCCTAGGGCGCAAGAAACCTCTGAAGTTTAAAAGACCTTCTGTGAATTCGTGTTAGTCCGAATTTCTTTATAGCCATTTGATGCTCTTTTGTTCCGTAGCCTTTATTTCTACCTAATCCATAGCGTGGATATCTCTTTGATAAGGCTTTCATAAGCCTATCCCGGTGATCTTTGGCGATTATTGATGCTGCGGCAATTGACATACTTTTTTGGTCCCCTTTTACAATTGCTTTTTCATGCTTCAAACCAACACCCCTTATGTATCTTACATGGAATCCATCGACTAAAACATAAGGTTTTTCCCTGTCCAATAATTTAACTATCGAGCTTAAAGATTTTCGAAAGGCCATATTTGTTGCCTTCCCAATACCATATTTATTTATCACTGCAACTGATTTTGTAGAAATTTCCCAAAATATTGCCTGGTCTTTAATCTGCTTTGCTAGGGTTTTCCTTTTTAGCGACCTCAACCGTTTTGAGTCGTCAATTTCCAAAAACAAATCCTGAGAGCATTTTTTCGGGTCAAAAATAACCGCTGCGGTAACTACTGGTCCGGCAAAGGCTCCTCTTCCAACTTCATCAATGCCGATAATGTAGTTAAAACCTTTTTTCCAGAGAATTTCTTCTTCCCTAAAAGTTGGTTTTTGTGGTTTATTCTTCAATTTCCTCGCCTGCCTCTATCTCTAAGTTTCTAGGAGCTTCAAGTTGGGGACCGACAACTCCTTGAATTTCCCCAAACATCTGCGACATGCTCTTATCTAGTCTTTGGATTTCAACCTCTCTTTTTTTCCAAATCCTTTCCATTGCCCTTTTTTCAGAATCCAAATCAATTTTTAGTGTCTTAACCGATTCAAAATGAGCTTCAATTTTATGTCTGAAGGCCTCACTTGTAATATAGTCGTAGATTTCCTGTAAATGTTCGTCCTTATGAGATGCAGATGATTTGGCAATTGCAAGTTGTAAAAGACTATCTCTTAAAACGTTTGCCAAAACAAGCGCATATTCAAATGAACAAATCCAAACTCCTGCCTCACGTCCGAAATAGCTTATCGTATCAGGTAATGTGTCGGTAATTAGAATAGAAACGCTTCCATTTACTTTTCGGCAATCCTCTCTCAATTTTGGTAGCCATCCCTTGCTGAATGCCTTGGTTCTTTTTATTTCCCAAACAAATAATCCTGCCTCTTGCCCATGCTTATTTTTAACTTTTTGCCAAATATCTGCGCCCTCTATTCCTTTTGGAATCGGTAAGAACTCATCATATGGAAAAGTTTCTTTTAACTGATCCTCAAGGTTTAGTTCCATTACCTCGCCTTGAAGCTGTTGGGATCCTTGCCTTGTTTTCCTCTGGGCATCCTCCAAAGCCTTTTGGGTATCAGCAAGTTTTTTCTCAAGCTCAAGCTCTCTTAATTTTGCCTTTTCTGAGGCGGTTTTGCCAACCTCCTCCCTCATTTTTTCCAGCTCTTCATTCATCTTTTTTTGGTTTTCAAGTTCTTTTTTTTCGGAGGATTCCTTAATTTCCCTAAAATTCTTATTCATTTCAAGCAGATTCTCTTGAAGCTCCTTGTTTCGTCTTTTTGCTTCCTCAAGCTCGTTCTTGGAGTCTTTCATTTTAAATTCCAAGTCTTCTTTAAGTCTTTTCTCAATTTCTTTTTTTAGTTTCTCAACCTCTAGTTTGCTTTTCTCCTTCTCTTCAATCCGGACTGCTTCTTCAACTTGGTGTTTTATTGCCTCCGATATCTCAACTTGTTTTCCGCAATGGGGGCACTTGATTTTGTTCATGGAATCAATAATACGCTCGTTTTTTAGCTATTGCAAGTTTATAAAAATTGACATCATATATACCGATTGGTAGGATAAAAATATGAAGTCCCTTCTTAGAAATACTTTTTTAAATGCACTTTCATTATTTCTACTAACCCAGCTAATTTCAGGAATTAATATTTCCGGCGGATTTATTGCTTTTGTTCTTGCCGGATTTTGCCTTACTATTTTATTTTGGATTCTAAAGCCGGTTTTAAATTTAATTTCACTGCCACTTAACGCACTCACTCTTGGTTTTTTCTCTGTGGTTACAAATGCAATACTTTTTTATTTGTTAACAGTTTTTATTCCAAATGTAAGCATCTTTGCTTTCACTTTTCCAGGATTCAGCTTTGCCGGTTTTATTGTCCCTAAAATATTTATCAATACTTTCTTTGCCTTTATAGTTATAGCCTGTTTACAGTCGCTACTGTTTACTTTTTTTAAATGGGTTTTTAAAAAATAAATTTACTGCAAAAGTGGAAACTTGCAATCAAAGCCTGCGAGAAGATATAATGCATAAATGATTCTAAACATTATTGAAGTTATAATCGCCGCGCTTTTAATAGGGGCGATATTAATACAGTCCCAGGGTGCAGGACTGGGCAGTAGTTTTGGAGGCGGAGGAGAATTTTACAGAAGTAAACGAAGTGTTGAAAAATTACTTGTATATGCGACTATTTTTCTTGCTTCTGTTTTTGCCATTTTCTCTATCTTGCTTCTAGTTACCCGCTAGCTTATGATTTTGTTAAAAAGACGAAGGCTTGTAATCTGGTTGGTTAGGGCCTACTTAAAAAAATGGGGAAAAACAATTTTGCTTTTTTTCTTCTTAGGTTTAATTGCTTTCTTTTTACTTAGAGTGTTTTTGTCTTATATTTCAACTAAACTCCCCTTTGTTCAAAAGGAAACAATTGGCATCGTAGGAGTTTATACCTCGGACAATCTTCCTGAACAAATCGGCTCTAAGGTTGGTCGAGGTTTAACAAAAATAGGAGAAGATGGTTTACCAAAACCCGATCTTAGCGGAGGTTGGGAAATAAAAGATAACGGTAAAACATATATATTCAGAATTAAGAAGGGATTAACTTTTAGTGATGGCAGTGAGTTAAACTCAAATTCCATTCACTATAACTTTTTGAACGTAAAAGAAGAGAGGCCGGATAAATACACAATCGTATTTAAATTAAAAGACAATTACGCTCCTTTCCTTGTAACAGTTTCAAAGCCGGTTTTCAAAAATAATTCAATCGGATCGGGGGAATATGAAATCCGAGACATAAAACTAAACGGTGATTTTATCCAATCTGTTGATTTGGTATCTGCAAAAAATTCATACGATATTATTTCCTATCAAATTTATCCAAGTGAACAGGCATTGAAAAATGCATATGTCCTAGGAGAGGTAAAGGAAGCTTTTGGACTTACAAGTTTGGATTACAAAGAGACAACGCTAGATAAGTTTAAAAATACTAAAGTTGATAAAGTTTTAAATAAATACCTCTTGGTAGCGATTTTTTACAACAACCAAGATCCGGTTTTGTCGGAAAAAAGATTAAGGCAGGCATTAACTTATGCAATTCCAAATAAATTTGTAGGTGGAGAAACTAATAGAGCTCCTTATTCTGATTCAACATGGATAAATCAAGAAGCGGCATCAACTTATCTTCAAGATCTCGAACATTCAAAATTGCTTCTTTCGGAATCAGAATCAGCAACGAAAAGCGCAACAACAAAACTAACAATTACAACACTTGCCAAATATGAAAATGTCGCAAATGAAGTCAAAAAATCATGGCAAAAAATTGGAATAGATGCAAGTATAAAAACAACGGAATCATTGCCTGATAAATTCCAGATCTTTCTTGGTGATTTTAGGGTTTCAAAAGATCCTGATCAATATACACTTTGGCATTCCGCTCAGGAAAATAATATTACAAGATATAAAAATTTAAGAATAGATAAGCTTTTAGAAGATGGGAGAAAAACGGCAGATTTTAACGAAAGACAAAAAATTTATTACGATTTTCAAAAATATCTTCTGGATGACTCCCCCGCATCCTTTCTCTATCTTCCCTATACTTATCAAGTAAGACGAAAATAGATTTAAGCACCACCCATTTTCATAGAGCTTATATTTTTGATATAGCTTGCGGTCCCTGATATAATTCCAATCCATATGCCAGAACAAATCTCAAAATTTAGACCTGATTACCTGACTGAATTAAAAGAAATTCCGACACCAAGGCGTGTTTGGCTAGGTGGAGCTTTTGAAGTAGGAGGGGGGATATATTTTTCTGTGAGGAACGATCGTAATCGGATTTCAATTCAGCTTGAATTATCAGATAATGATCCAACAGTTCCTGAGAAATTATATGAAGAATTTGGTGGTTATTTAAGAAAAAGACCAATGGGTATAGAAACTTTTAAATGGTCTATCTCTGGCTCAAGGGCTTGCCAGATTGCTTTAGCAATTGGGCCTTTTGCTCCTTCTAGACAAAAGATAGCGGATTTGACTGAC
>Ga0154761_165_pt3 | contig 20923 bp, 22 predicted proteins | sample Rifle2008BG16ft_FD_105769 | JGI IMG/M metagenome (GOLD analysis project Ga0154761, IMG submission 105769) | Candidatus Levybacteria bacterium RBG_16_35_11 | reverse complement strand
GAACTTTCTTATCTATTAAAGATTTCCGGAAACGGAGAAAATTCAAATAATTCGATTATTTTTACAAATCCCAATTTCCTTACTATTAACGATGCTAACTTTATAAGCTTAGTTAACAATGTATTTCACAATCTGAATACAGGAGGAAACAGCGCAAATGGAAACTCTGGTATGGTATTTATTAAAACAGGCGACATTGGAAGTGAGATAAACATTGAGAATGTAGGCATAAATACAAACATAGCAAAGGTTGACTGTTGCAAAGAAAAGCCAACCCCACCTCCAACCCCTCCGCCTACACCTCCTCCGTCAAATCCTCCGCCATCTAGCGGTGGTCCTGGTGACGGAAGAAGTGATGGGAGAAGTGATGGTGGAAGCTCTGGAAGCAGTATTGCACAGGCGGTGCTTGGGGCAATGCTTCCTATAACAGGTAATTATTTAACTTTCTTAGCAACGATATTTGCAACAATATTATTTATGATAGGGGTCTATCTGCGGAAAGCCTCGGACGTTTCTCCTCCAGCTCTTGCTAAAAGATAAAGCAAAAGTTGGCCGCGGAAACGCGGTTTTTGCTTATTTTGCAAGAAACAAACTTGTTTATTATGGGCTATTTTGTTAAAATTAACGACTATGAAAAAGAAGAATAAACAAGTTTGTTTCTCACGAAATAAAATTAAAGCCTTAATTGGAAACTTATTAATCGGCCTTTCAATTGCAATTGTCTTGTTTATTTATTACCCAATAATTATGGTTTATTCCCTTCCGATACAAATAAATAAAGTTAATGCTGACTTTTCAATTGAAATTCCCAAAATTAAATTAGTTTCCCCTGTAATTAAAAACGTAGATGCCTTTAATGAAAAAGAGTACAGAAAAGCACTAATAAAGGGAATTGCTCAGGCAAAAGGAAGTACTCTTCCGGGGGAAAAAGGAACAATTTTTTTGTTTGGACACTCATCCGATTATCCTTGGAACTTAACCCGATATAACACAATTTTTTTAAGACTTGGAGATTTAGAAAAAAATGATTTAGTTATCCTTAAAAAAGACGGTAAAGAATATAGATATAGAGTATTTGATAAAAAAGTAGTTTGGCCAAATGAGGTAAATTATTTAAGTCAAAATAATAAAACCCAACTAATTTTACAGACCTGCACGCCAATAGGCACTGCCTTTCAAAGACTTTTGGTTTTTGCAACCCCAATAGATTAAAAAGAAAAAGCTCCATCTTTGGCAGATTTTCCTAAAGACAGAGCTTTTCTTAGTATACATTATAATCCGTTATGGACTTGGATTTAGCGAATTTGACGATCCAGTTACTTCTACAGTAACTTTAGAAGTTGCATCTCCTGTATTAATTGTTGCATCTCCTCCCGTATTTCCGCTAATTGTATTCCCGCCTGTTCCGGCAATAGACCCAACCAGGGTAATTATTGCCGATTTATTAACCTGCGTTACTTCGGTTGAGTTACTGGTTGTAATCGTTACAGAATTATGAGAGCCGTATCCGTTTCCAGTTATTTCTGGAGTTGGAGTAACGGGTGTGCATCCGCACGGATCAACGGTTGCTTCATTTGAGCTTCCGCCAACAGTAACCTTGACCACAGATTTAGCATCGCCGGTTATAATTTTGGCGTCTCCGCCACCATTTTCATCTTGGTGCCATTTGTTCCAAGTGTTTGTGCCGCCTGTAATTGTATTCCCGCCTGTTCCGGCAACAGATAAAACACCGGTTAAAACAAAAGATTTATTAATCTGTTTTACCTCAACACTATTTTTATTAACCGGCGGTTTTGGCGGTTTATGACCACCGGCAAATGCAGCTGCGGGCAGAACAGTTGCAGCAAGCAGGGTACCAGTGGCAATAGCCATTGCGATTTTGGTTTTCATGTTTTCACCCCCCTTCGTTAGAAATTGTTAACATAAGCTAATTTTTTATTTAATTTCCCGGAGTTGGCGGATTTTCCTCTAGCCAATCCGAAACCGTATCGCTATCAAAACCGGGAGTTAGTCTTTCGGTTGACGATCCAAGCGAAACAATTGGATTAATGGCGGGTGGTGTAAATCCGCTTGTATCAGATCCCCAGCTCATTCTGTCAATTTCGGCATTCTGCGCATTTTTTAAGATTAAATGATCGCCTGCGTTATCTAAACCGTCTCCTATTTGCTTTCCAAGCTCAACCTTTAAAGCTCCATTTGTGTTCCAAAAACTCCAGGTGGAAGAATCTTTGGAAACAAGAGCAAAACCGCCTTTCTTAATTATCTTATTGGCATTAATTGTTGTAGTTTGACCGGAATTATCTATTAGGCCCCATTTCTTAAGCGAAATATCATGATCTGTTGGGTTAAATAATTCTACCCATTCGTTGTTTTGGCCAAGTTTACTTAGGCAAGATGCTTGATTTGTGGAACCACCGATTACAATATTTACAATTGAATTTGCCGCTCCGCTAATTATATTTGTGGAAGAATTAGTATTACCCGAAATTGTATTTCCACCGGTAGTTGCGGAGGACAAAACCCCAGTTTTAATCACGGTGCTATTTTGTTGTAGGATTTTACAAGCATTTTTTGCGTTTATTGGTCCTGTAATTCCTCGGTCTTTTAAGCTGTCCACTCCCTTGCTTGCGTCGACCATGTAATAAACTTCATTAATTACGACATTGTTGCCGGTTATGTAACCAAAAGTTAGATCAAAAATAACTGATTTTGACTGGAAATCATTTCCGGCAGAAGAAGGAAGAGAAACAGTAAAAATGTATGTTTTATTCCCACCGGGATTAATTATATTTAGTTTAATTTCATTTTCGCTGGTACTTTCACTAAAAAAATCGGCAAGTGTCTTTGGACCAGTTAAACTACCAGTTCCGTAAATTGGCGTTACGCCATCTTTTATTACAATATCTAAAGCGGTTTCAAGTTTAGGGTCCGACCCTAAGCCACCTGTCCTAACTGCCTTAACAGCAACATATCTCGGCAAAGTTCCGCCATTTGTTACATCCACATTTCTTGTTTCCGGCGGATCACCTGGTGCCATATTATTCACTGTAAAGATCGGGTCGCCCGGTGGAACATGAAAATCAACCGTTAAATCCCCAAAAGCCCTAACCGTTGAGGTGTTTTTAAACATATTCAAACCGCCGTTAAAATATACAACCGTTGTAATTATTAAAACCAGAACTATTATTCTAAAAACTCTCTTTTTCATATTTTTATGGCGTACTATTTGCCGCTTTCGGCGTTGCAATATCCGGTGCTCCAGGATCAATATTTGCTGATGATGTTGCAGTATGCCAATTAGTGCTTACTGTTCCATCACCAGGGGTATCGTTTCTTTCCATCGATTTATCTGGATTTTGACCAGTACCGCTAACTCCCGCAAACCATCCACCTAAATTATTATCAGCGGTGTCAATAACTGTTCCACTAGAAGAAATACGTAAAACCAGCTGTTCACTCGGACTATTTGTAATACTAACACCTACTACTAAGTCTGGGTCTACATTATGTGCTCCAGTCTCTTTAGGGTCATTAGCAATTAAAAAATATTCATTAGGAGCAATTGATTTTCCCAAGGGGATTGTAACATTATTGGTACCAGATCCTAGATTTTCAATAACCCAATTAGATAAATCAATTGTATTAGATGTCATATTGCGCAGCTCTAGCCATTCATCAGAGGAGTTTACGCTTGATCCCATCCACATAATTTCATTTATTACCACATCCCCCGGATTTATAGGAGTTGTTGTCGGGGTTGGGAATTGGGAAGAGGCGGCAAAAACATTATTTGTAGATTGAGCCGTATCGCTAAAATAAGCCATGGTAACTCGGTAAGATATAAGACCTACTGCAAACAAAAATAAAATCGTCAATATAAAGAATTTTTTCATGTAATTTGCATTCTTTCCATTAATTTTCTTTCTGCACTCTTTTCTATTTCTTTTTTAATATTCCAAAATTCGAATCCAATAAAAACAAGAGCAGGGAAAATAACAAAGGCTATAAATCCCGGGAAGGTTTTTAAAAATAATACAAACCTACCTACATAGGGGATTGAGATTAAGTATGTACCTAATACTTTTTCTTTTTGGACCAAATTAGTATCGGCTGAATTATTTGCATCGCCCTTAGTAATATATGACTGAGCATTATCTTTGGAAACAATATCTATGATTCTATGTGTAACTGCTACGTCTCCTTGTTGAAATGCGATTATTTCTTCTTTTCCGTAATAAGGCGATTTTTGAGTAAACACAATGCTTCCCTGCGGTATTGTAGGCTGCATGCTTCCGGATAGCACAACAAATGATTTTATTCCTAAAATAGCATCGGTTTTAGATGTAATAAGGGTAAAAACAATAAACGGTAATGCAATAAATATTATTGTCGTTAATGTCCCGTAAATTAATTTTTTTAATTTTTTCATATTCACTTATTCAGTGTTTAAACCTAATTTATTTTTAAACCAACCCCTTCTTGCTGGTATTGAGGTAGGCAGTTCCCCGATACCAGCAAGTTAGGATTTATTGAATAACATTTTGGTTAGCAGTAAATGTAATAGTTGTATCAACTGCGTCACCTTGATAAATGTTCCCCGCACCAGAGTCAAACGTTACAGTGAAACATACATTTCTAGCTGTGCCATCAGGTAAACCAACTCCGGTAAGAAAAGCATCGAACTCGTCTGTTCCATTATCAAATTCTCCCAAGGTTAATGGAGCAGCATTATTTCCTACCTGTGAATCGATAGTAGTTGTTAAATCCGTGCCTCCAGAACATAAAGAATCTGGAGTATTATCATCGAGTAAAACTGTTAAATTTAACACATCTCTTAAGTCACTATCAGCTCCTGGGTCCGCTGTTTCACTCGTATCCATTGTCATCTCGACCTCTGCAATGTCAATTCCTCCTGCTGGGTTATCTAGGGATACAAATCCGTTAACACTTTGTCCTGGAGCAAAGTTACTTGCTGAAATTGATCCTATTACTGAATTATCAACCGCTGATTCATTTACGTCATCCAAATTTAGCGTAAGTGTTCCAGATGCGAAAGTGTTAGAACTACTTGTAGCAGTTGCAGAAAAGAATGCATAAGTTGCGCCGCCGACAATAGCTAAAGAAGCAACGATAGACAGTATGCTTAAAGCAATTCTTCTACTCATCTTTTTCACCCCCTTTCTTGTTCCACGAAAAAACCACGCTAAACGTGGTTTTTAGAAAAATAATATTTAATTTTAAATTTGGGCAGTTTCATATTCTCCTCCGTTTGCGGTCGGAAAATTCTAAGAACCTATCTTAGATAAATAATTTATGAGACTAGGGTAATTTTTGCCCTTTTTTTAAAGAGGACCGGTTTTACAAAGAATACCTGCCTCTTTTAAAAACTATGCCCTAATTCCAAATGCATTATAAGACAAGTTATTGATTGTCTGTCAAGACACACAAACTAGATAAAACTAGTCAAAAATTAACAAAAATAAAAAAATATAAATTAAACATAAAATTCCTTGACTGGCTTTGGAAAATCTGTTAGAATTTCTAGGCAAGATGTGGGAAAAGACCCACATTTTTAATATTATGCCGGCAATACAAAGAAGCGAATTTGCACTAGCTTTAAATCAGGTAGCAACAGAACGGGGAATTGACCTTGAGGTTGTTTTAGATACTGTAAAAAACGCTATCTTGGCAGCTTACCGTAAAGACCATCCTGGAGTTGAATCCGAGGAATATTCGGTAACCTTAGACCCAAATACCGGGGAGGCAAAAGTATTTCTTAAAGAGGAAGACGTTACTCCTCCGGGATTTGGAAGAATTGCAGCTCAAACAGCAAAACAGGTAATTTTACAAAAGATAAGGGAAAAAGAAAAGGAAGCAATATTATCCGATTACAGGCTAAAAGTAGGGACAATAGTAAACGGGATGGTTTTAAGGTTTGCCGGTCCCAATATTATCGTAGATATTGGAAAAACAGAGGGAATAATGCCACCTCAAGAACAAATCCCAAATGAAAAATACCATTTAAACCAGAGGTTGGCAGTCTATTTATCGGAAATTAAAGAAGGACTAAAAGGAGAAGAAATTGTAGTTTCAAGGGCTAGTAATGGATTATTAGAGGGTTTATTTAAGAGAGAGGTTCCCGAAGTTGCCCAAGGGTCGGTAGAAATTAAGGAAATTGTTAGAGAGCCAGGCGCAAGAGCAAAAGTGGCAGTTTACTCCTCTCAACCGGGAATTGATCCAGTTGGAAGCTGCGTTGGTCAAAAAGGAGTAAGAGTTCAGGCAATTATTCAGGAATTTTCCGGACTTGAAAAAATTGATATTATCCAATGGCAGGAAAATATTAAAAATTACATAACTGCCTCTTTGTCTCCGGCAAAAAACTTAAAAGTTGAAGTTAACGAAAAAGAGAAAACAGCCCGTGTTACAGTGCCCGAGGAAGAGCTGTCTTTGACAATAGGCAAAGATGGACAAAATGTTAGACTAGCTTCAAAACTAACCGAATATAGAATAGAGATAGAAGGACAGGGTGGGGATGTGTCAGAAGAACCGAAGGAAGAGATGTCAGAGGTATCAAAAGAGAAAAAAGAAGAAGAAAAAACATCAAAGGTAAAAAAGACAAAGGTAACAAAAGCGTCAAAAAAGAAATCATCAAAGAAACCAGAGAAAAAGCCCAAAGCTGAAAAAAAGCAAAAAAAAGTATGAGACTTTTAACTTTCAGCTCAAATATTAAGAGGAAATTATGGATAAGACCAACAAGAATAAAAAAAATGAATTTGATTTCCCCCCAGTTGTAGCCGTTTTAGGGCATGTTGATCACGGTAAAACTACACTTTTAGATGCCATAAGAAAAAGTAATATTGCAGAGCGTGAACATGGAGGAATAACCCAAAAAATCGGAGCATCGACAATTGAAATAGTTCACGATAGTAAAGTTAGAAAAATTACTTTTATTGATACCCCCGGACACGAAGCGTTCTCTCTAATGAGGTCCCGTGGGGCAATGGCAGCAGACATTGGCTTATTAATTGTTTCTTCAACGGATGGTGTTATGCCTCAAACAAAAGAAAGCATAAGCCATTTAAAAGCAGCAAAAATCCCATTTATTGTTGTTTTAGCCAAATCGGATTTAGCTACTAAAAATGTAGAAAAAGTAAAGCAACAACTCTCAAAAGAAAAAATAGCAATAGAAGGATATGGCGGAGATGTGCCTATTATTGAGGTTTCAGCAAAAGCAAATACAAATATAAAAGAATTACTTGATTTAATCCTTCTGGTATTTGATATGAATAAATCCCAATATAACTATTCCGCTCAAAGTCCCCTTTGGGGAATAGTTATTGAATCAAAGCTTGATTTAAAAGCTGGTCCTAAAGCCACAGTTATTATAAAAAACGGAACAATTCGCTTAAGAGATGAACTCTATTCGGAAGGAATTAGATGTAAAGTTAGATCTTTGTTAAATGATAAGGGAGAGAGCCTTAAGGAGGCTTTAGTTGGTGACGCAGTGGAGGTTTTAGGTTTTGAGTCTGTTCCAAAGGTAGGCACAGCAGTTACGTCAACCCTTAAGGAATCAACAGAAACTAAGGAAGAAAAAAGATTAAAATTTGAAGAGCTCGAAGAAGGGCTACCAGCATTTATTATTGTCGCAGATACCTTAGGCTCACTTGAGGCAATAATTGAAGCTCTTCCCAAAGAGATTCAAATCGCTCTTCAAAAAACCGGAGACATAGAAACCTCAGATGTATTATATGCAAAGTCAACAGGCGCAATAGTTTTAGGATTTAATATTAAAGTAAAGAGCGATGTTTTAAAGCTTGCCCTTACGGAAAAAGTGTTAATCCGAACCTATACCCTTATATACGAAATGCTTGATGAAATCGAGGACTTACTGGAAGGAAAAAGACTTGACATGCAAGAACAAATTTATGGAAAGGCAAAAATTATGGCTCGTTTCCCATTTGAAAAAACAGAAGTTTTGGGACTTTCAGTAATAGAAGGAAGAATTGCCAAAGGCGATAAGGTTAGAATTTCAAGAAAAGACACAGTTATTGGTGAAAGCACAGTTACCTCGGTTAGGCAGGGAAAAGACCAAGTTTCTAAGGTGGAAAAAGGCAAGGAATGCGGGATAATAGTTTCCCCCTTTCTTGACTTTAATATAGGAGATATGATAATATCCCATAGCTAAAAGGGAATATATGGAAAACACCACCTTTAGGCAACTTAAAGAAGCCTTAGATAAAGCTAAAAATATAGCAATAGTTGTGGGCAAAGAACCATCTTTGGATGAGATGGGAGCGGCTTTGTCGCTTTTTTTAAGCATCTCCGATATTGGAAAGCCCATCGCAATTGCCGCCACAGATGAGCCCATAGTCGAGCTTTCGTCTCTGGTTGGAATTAATAAAGTAAAAACTTCACTAAATGGGGAAGCGGGAGATTTAACAGTTTCTTTTCCTTATAGAGAAGGTGAGATAGATAAGGTTTCCTATACTCTTGAAGGAGGCTATTTAAATATAGTTGTAAAAGCCGGAGAAGAAGGTTTGTCTTTTTCCGAAAAAGATGTTAAATACTCAAAATCTAATGGTGGACCAGATTTACTCTTTGTGGTTGGAACTCCTAAGCTTTCCGATTTAGGAAGTCTATTTAATCCGGCAGATTTAAAAGATTCAACTGTTGTAAATTTGGACAATAAAGTAGATAACCAGGGTTTCGGAGACATAGTTATTGTTTCACCCCGCCTTTCTTCGGTTTCAGAAATTGTTGCAAATGTTGTTTATGGTTTAGGATTAAAAGTAGACAGGGATATTGCCCAAAATTTAATGATTGGATTAACTTACGCAACAAATGACTTTAAAGATCCAAAAACTAGTTATTTGGCTTTTGAAATGGCAGGAGTGCTTCTAAGGTCAGGTGCAACCAGACTTTCTTCTATTTCTCCAAATTTACCCAAGAGGGAATATATTCATGGACAGGACTTTTTATCTAAACTTGAACACAGAATTGCCGAGGAAAAAATTGAAAGAAAAGAAGAACCCACATTCGCCCCTTCAACTTCGTTCAGGGATTTGGGGAACAAGAAAGCTTCAGAAGAAGAACAAACAACAAAACAAAGTCCTCAATTAAGAAAAAAACAGGAGGAAGCTCCCGAAGATTGGCTAACACCAAAAATCTACAAAGGCTCTACAAATTTCTAAGATGACCAAAGAAGTAATCGCATTCAATGTTCCTTGTAAGGGACCTACGGACAGTTTTTCATATGAGATAAACGCATCGGTTACGGTTTATAGATCGGGATCACGCATAGGAGCACGTGAAGTCGGTTGTACTCATCTTAGGCCTGAGGGAAAATGTGTCGAGGGACCCAACTGCATTCATCTTTTTCCTCAAAGCTCAGAGATTAAGCCAATCTTTATTAACGGAGTAAAGATTGTTAAAAATGAGGTAAGATTATTTAGGTTTCTAGAGGAAAGATGTGGAGAAGTTGTTACGAAAGCCGAGATAGCAGAGGCGATCGGCTGTACGGAAGAAGGTGCTTATGTTTTATTACAAAGACTAAGAAATAAAATAACAACAGTGGGGCCCGCAGGTTCATCCAAAACAATAGAAACAATTAAAGGTGAAGGATTTAGATTAGTCGGTTTGGAGAGAATTAGCATTATCGACAATAATAATGATTGTAAAGCAAGTTAAAAACTGATATAATAGATAGACTTAAATAGAAAGATAGATAATAAGATGCCGCTTAGTTCTTCACAGAAGAAAAACATAATTAAGGAATTTCAAACAGCAGCAGGCGATACAGGAAGCCCTGAGGTTCAAATTGCCCTTTTAACAAACAGAATTGATAGGTTAACTGGTCATTTAAAAGAACATGGTCACGATGCCCATTCAAGACGCGGACTCTTATCGATGATTGCAAAAAGAAGAAGATTAATAAATTTTTTATCTAAAGTAGATAAAAAAAGATCCTCTGAAATAGAAAAGAGAGTAGGGCTAAAAAGTTAATGAAAAAATCCTCAGTAGAGTTAGAATTAGCAGGGAAAAAAATTAACTTCCAAACAGGAGATTTAGCCAAACAAGCTACATCCTCTATATTGGCAAGGATGGGAGACACAATGGTTTTGGTTACTGTTGTGATGGGGAATCTACGTGAAGACATAGACTACTTCCCTCTTTCGGTTGAATATATAGAAAGGCTTTATGCCGGAGGAAGAATAAAAGGATCGAGATGGGTAAAAAGGGAAGGTAGACCATCGGATGAGGCAATTTTAACAGGAAGGCTGATTGACAGATCAATAAGACCCTTTTTCCCAAAAGAGTTTAAAAGAGAAGTTCAGGTAGTTGTGACTGTTCTTTCGGTTGACGGAGAAAATGAACCGGATATTCTCTCAATTAATGCCGTATCCGCAGCTTTGGCTATTTCTAATATTCCCTGGAATGGGCCAATCGGCGCAGTCAGAGTGGGATACGTTAAAGAAAAAGATAACGGTAAAAAAGAATTCATTATTAACCCCGAGCACGCGGAATTGGAATTTTCAGAGCTTGATCTAATTGCCAGTCAGACTACTGATAAGACAATCATGATTGAAGCCGGAGCGCTAGAGGTAACAAACGAAATTCTTTTGGAGGGAATTGAAAAAGCTCACGCGGAAACAGCAAAGATAATTGAATTTATTGAAAAATTTGCTAAGGAGCAAGGAATTAAAAAAGAATCATACGTTGAAGACCCGAAGCTTTCAGAAGCAGTTTTATTAATTGAAAAAAATTACAAAACCGAAGTTGTAAACTTAGTTGAAAACAGACTTAAGAATGAATCGGGAAAACTCGATGAAGACTTAATTGAAATGGTTTATGAGCAATCAGCTGCTCAAAACCCTGATTTTGCAGTTGATAAAAAAACAATTGCAAAGGCAATTGAGAAGGTTTTGTATAAGGAAATACGAAAGCAGATTGTTAAAACCGGGAAAAGGCCGGATGGCAGAAAAATTGATGAGGTAAGAGAAATAGGCGTTTCGGTTTCAATATTGCCAAGAACACACGGTTCAGGACTTTTTTCCCGTGGACAGACTCAGGCATTAACAGTTGCAACCTTAGGTTCTCCCAAACTTGAACAACTGATTGAATCGGCAGAGGGGGAAGAGACAAAAAAATATATTCATCACTACTCAATGCCTCCTTACTCAGTCGGTGAAGCAGGAAGAATAGGGACTCCATCGCGTCGTGAAATAGGACATGGTGCACTCGCCGAAAGAGCCTTAATCCCCGTTATCCCTAGCCAGGATGTTTTTCCTTACACTATAAGGGTGGTAACTGAGGTTTTATCATCAAACGGATCAACCTCAATGGCGGCAACCTGCGGATCAACTCTTGCCTTAATGGATGCGGGAGTGCCGATTAAAAAACCGGTTGCAGGAGTGGCAATGGGATTAATGATTGACGGGGAAAAATATGAGATCTTAACCGATATTTTAGGTCTTGAAGATTTTTCAGGATTTATGGATTTTAAGGTTGCGGGAACAACAGATGGAATAACGGCAATCCAACTTGATGTTAAAAATGACGGTTTAACAGTTAATCAGGTTAAAGACACGATTGAAAAAGCAAAGACCGCAAGGCTCTACATCTTAGATAAAATGCTTTCGGTTATCTCTAAATCAAGGGAGGAAATCTCAGCCTATGCTCCTAAAATAGAACTTTTGCATATTCCGGTCGAGAAAATCGGCGAGGTGATCGGTCCCGGAGGAAAAATTATAAAAAACATCATTGCTCAAACAGGGGCAACGGTTGATGTTGAAGATGATGGAAGTGTTGCAATCTCAGGAACCGATGAGGGGTCGGTTAAGAAGGCAAGTGACTGGGTAAAGGCATTAACAAGAGAAATTACGCCCGGAGAGTCTTTTGAAGGAGAGGTAAAAAGAATCCTGCCATTCGGTGCCTTTGTGGAGATTCTTCCCGGAAAAGAAGGAATGGTCCATGTTTCTAAAATGTCATCCGAGTTTGTAAAAGATCCAAGCGAGATTGTTGAAATTGGACAAAAAGTAAAAGTAAGAGTAATTGAAATAGACGAACAGGGAAGAATTAACCTTTCAATGCTTTTTGGGACTGAACAACGAAGTGAGGGAGGAAGACCTAGGCTAGAGGGTCAGGAGAGAAGGGGCGGATTTTACGAAAGAAGACCCGAGCGAAGCCCCGAACCGTATGGTACAGGGCGAAGCGAACACCCCTTATCAAAACAATTAAGGCGAGAAAGAGGAATGACCGATTGGAGACAAAAGAACATTAGTCGAGCAAGAACTCAGTCGCAGTCAAGGTTTACTAGAAAACCAAGATAGCCTCAATCTCCATTTGTCATTTATCATTCATCATTTGTTTGTTACAATAACTATATGGATAGCACTGCCCAAGTGGGAAAACTTGAAGAAAAGTTAAAAGCGGCAAATCTGCCTCCTGATTTAACCGAAAAAATCGAGGGAATGATCTCACTTTTAAAAATAAGTTTGCAAAATCCAGGGGCTGCATTTATTAACTATGAAAGTGTTTCCAGGTACGTAGATTGGGTTTTAGGGCTTCCTTTTAAAGTAGAAACGCAGGATATATTAGATCTCGCATCGGCAAAAGAGATTCTGGATAAAAATCATTATGGTTTAGAAAATGTTAAAAATCAAATCCTCGAATATTTAGCATCGCTTATGCTTAACCTTAAGAATAACGGGGCGGATACAACTATTAGAGCCCCCATTCTTTGTTTAATCGGGCTTGTCGGTACTGGAAAAACAACTCTTGCCTATTCAATTGCCGAAGCAATGGGCAGAAAATTTGAACGAATCCCCTTTGGCGGAATGGGAGATGCAAGACTACTAAGAGGACAATCTAGGGTTTTTCCGGATGCGGAGCCAGGTTTAATTGTTAAAAAGTTAACATCTGCAAAAAGCAAAAACCCGGTAATTCTACTTGATGAATTAGACAGGGTTACCGAAGCTGCAAGGGCAGATATTATGGGAGTTTTGGTTGAGCTTTTGGACCCTGAACAAAATAAAGCCTTTACAGATCATTATATTGATTATCCTTTTGATTTGTCCCATTGCCTTTTTGTCACAACTGCCAATAATACGACCAATATTTCAACTGCGGTTTTGGATAGACTTGAAGTTATTCAAATGCCCTCATACACCGATGCTGAAAAGGAAACCATTGCCAAAAGCTATCTTTTCCCAAAAATAAGAAAGCAATCTGGTCTTTTGGATAATCAAATTACTATAGATGATTCACTTTGGCCAAATATTATAAGGCCATTGGGATTTGACTCAGGAATTAGAAGTTTAGAGCGGACAATCGAGGATATTTGTAGAAAGGTAGCAAGGCAGATTGTCGAAGGAAAAGCCCAAGCGATAAGCGTAACCGCCCAGAACATAAAAGAATTCCTAAAAACTTAGTTAATAACAAATATGAATAATCAAAATGACATCCGTCTTTCCTCAACCGGAAATAAAGTATCTTTTATTCCGATTGGGGGAGTAGGAGACGTAACAAAAAACATGTACTTATATGAATATAAAGACGAGATCTTAATCGTTGACTGTGGACTTGGCTTTGCAGATGAAACAATGATCGGAGTTGATCTTTTACTTCCCGATATTTCTTACCTGAAAAATTCGGGGAAAAAGATTTCAGGAATGATTCTTAGTCATGGTCATGAAGATCACATCGGGGCTTTGCCCTTTATCCTTCCTCAGCTTCCCTCCTTCCCAATTTTTGCTTCTCCTTTAACTGCTGCTTTTGCAAATGAGAAATTAAAGGAATTTGAGGTTAATAACAGAGTAAAAACAGTTAACTTTGATGGAGGAGACGTAAATATCGGATCCTTTAAGGTTTCATTTATTAGGGTTACCCATTCCGTTCCGGATTCAGCTAACCTTTTTATTAAAACTCCAGTTGCTAACTTTTACCATGCCAGCGATTACAAAATTGACTTTACTCCTTATGATGAAAAAAAAGTTGATTTTGAAAAAATAGCCAGACTTTCGGCAGAAGGGGTAACTTGTTTAATGTCTGATAGTTTAAACTCCGAGGAATCAGGATATACTCCTTCTGAAAAATTGCTTGCCCAAAACATTGAGCGGGAAATGAGGGAGTGCAAAGGTAAATTTATCTTAACCACTTATTCCTCCAACATTTCAAGGCTTAATCAGGCAATTTATGCGAGTAAACAAACTGGCCGAAAAGTTTGCTTTTTAGGACGCTCCTTGGTTACGGCCATGGAGGTTGCTCAATCCTTAAGTTACTTAAAAATTGATAAGGGAATGGAAATTAGAATAGACCAGATTAAAAACTTCAGAGATAATCAATTAACTCTTTTTGCTGCCGGCAGCCAGGGCCAGGAAAATTCTGCCTTAACAAGGATTGCCAATGATGAATTCAGAGAAGTTAAAATAAAACAGGGAGATGTTGTTGTTTTCTCAGCTGACCCTATCCCCGGCAATGAATTATCAATAAACCAGGTTATAGACACTCTGGCTAAAAACGGAGCGAAAGTACTTTATTCCGAAATATGTGAAGACTTCCATGTTTCAGGACATGGGGCATCTTTGGATATCATGTTAATGATGTCATTGGTAAAACCGAAAAATGTTCTGCCGATTGGAGGAACCTACAGACAAATGGTTGCTTTTAAAAACTTGGCAAAACTTCAGGGCTTTGATGAACGACAGATTTTACTTGCGGAAAACGGACAAAAGATTGTCTTTGAAAATGAGAAAGTTTTATTTGGTCAGAAGATTCCAATTAAAAATGTTTACGTTGATGAGGTGTCAGGCGAAGCGGTTGACCAATTTGTTTTAAGAGATAGGCAAAAGATTGTTGCGGATGGAGTTGTGATAGTAATGCTTGAAATTGATTCAGGAACCGGTCAAGCGATTGAGGATCCCAATATTATTGCTCGAGGGTTTACGTTCACCGATAGGGAGTTAATTAAAAGATTAAATAACGAAATTAAACAGTTTCTAGCAAAACGCAAAGGAAGGGTAACAGACTGGATATACATCAGGAAGAATGTCGCAAGAATTGGGGAAGTGTTTATGAATAAAAATATAAGGAAACAACCTCTAATAATTCCTGTAGTTGTTGAAGTTTAAATTATTCTCCAGCATTATTTATCGCATCAAGACAGGCGGCTTTTGCAGCGGGGTCGGTAATTTTGTCGCAGATTGAATTACCCGCTTTTTCCTCCTCTGTAGTTGTCGGATTTTGTTCTGGAGTTGTTGTTGCCTTAGGAAGAAGATTTGAGAGATCGGAGAATTGAATATTTGCAGGCGGTGTGAATTTCGCCTGATCCAAAGTCCAACCGGAACATGTAAATTTAACCTCTTCATTCAAATCACTGCCTGCTTGTTCTGTTCCTGTTGGCGCATTGCTTATTGCGTTATCTAACTTCATTTTCACTCCGGATGTTGCATTGTCTGACCAGATATATACATATGTGCCGTCACTTATTGAGTGACCGGTTACTTTTTGATCTCCGGTGGTCATTGCAAATTCTCCGTTGAATTTTTTACCCGAAAAATAAATCGTACCTGTGCCCGCATTGTCAGGATAAGTTATGGTGCATTTTTGAGTTAACCCTTGTTCTAGGAGTCCTTTAATTGTTCCGGTTATGCCATTTCCGTTTTTGTTCTCTCCATTTGTTACTGTTACAGATGGATTTGTAGAAGTTTTTCCCGCAAGCCTAGAGTATCCTAAGTAACCGGCAATAATTAGTATTAAGGCAATAACAATTATTATGGTCTTATTTTTCACTAGCAAAGTATACCTGGAAAAGAATTTCGCTGTCAATAGCCTTTTTACCTATTAGAAAGTTGTGCCTGGAGTTGGGGTTGGTAACTTGAGGATATCCTGAGTCTCGTATAATGCTCCTTGATATTTTACTTCATCAATTGCTTTTTGAAGCTGCATTCCAAACCAGAAGAAAAAAAGCGGTAAAAGGATAAAAAGCATAATTGCTAAAAACTTGGAAAAAGTTGTTGGCTCTCTCCATCTGGTATTATACTTTCTCTTTGCCATATATTTATCGTAAAGGTATTTAGGATCTTTTGTCAAGAGAGAAAACTTGTAGTTTTGGCTTTAAAGTGTAATAATATTTTACATGCCCAGGAAGCGACATTATAGGAAAAGAAAATTCGGTTTTAAGTTTAAACTTCACAGTAATACCGTTTACTCAATTTTTGCTTTTGGTCTTCTGTTGCTTGGTCTTTTAGGTCTTCTCTCGTTTTCTCAAAATGGCTCAACCCTAGTTTCTATAAACCGGCAACTTTGGAATTATTTTGGGTTTTCATCATACCTTTTTCCGTTTGTCTTAATCTTTTTGGGTTTTTTCTTTTTAAGACTTAAGTTTTACCTTTCCCGCACAAATGTTTGCCTTGGGTTTGCGCTTTTGTTTTTTTCGATAAATGCAATTACAAAAGGCGGAATTGTAGGCTCTTACCTTTTTTCAATTCTTTCCGAAACCTTAACACCCTACGGCACTTATATTGTTTATTTTGGAGGAATTGTTATCGGTATCGTGGTTCTTTTTGATACTTCTTTGGACGAATTAATAAATATGGTCTCCTATATTGTCAAAGTTTTTGCTAAAATTTTTGGAATTTTTGGTTTTCTTAAGAAAGAAAAAATCGCTGGCCTTAACGATAAAATTACAATTAAAGGCATGAGTAAGCCAAGTTTTCAACCGATTGGTAAAGATAGTAATGTTACCGCTTTGACTGCAAAAAAGGAAGTCCCTCTTATGGCTGATAAGTTAGTCGCAAACACTTTAGGTAAAAAATTAATTTGGGAATATCCCCCTTTAACTTTATTATCCGATACTTCTGGTCAAAAGGCAGATAGGGGAGATATTAAAAAAATAGCAAACATTATTGAAAAAACCCTGCAAAGTTTTGGGATTGGAGCAAAAGTTGTAGAGGTAAATTTGGGTCCGGCGGTTACCCAATATGCCCTAGAAATTGCACTTGGCACAAAGGTTTCAAAAATTACTGCATTGTCAAATGATCTTGCATTGGCAACCGAAGCGCCAACAGGCCAAATTAGAATAGAAGCTCCGATTCCTGGTAGGAACTTGGTTGGAATTGAAATTCCAAACAGAGGACTTGAAGTTGTTCCGCTAAAGGCTTTGCTTTCCTCAGACGTAATGAGGAAGAATAAATCAAAGTTGGCTGTTTCTTTGGGGCTTGACGTTTCCGGTAATCCTTTAATTGCCGATATTGCAAAAATGCCACACGTTTTAATTGCAGGAACAACCGGTTCTGGAAAATCGGTAATGATAAATTCATTTATTGCTTCGCTTTTATTCCGCGCATCCCCGGATGAGTTAAAGTTAATCTTAATTGATCCAAAAAGGGTTGAACTAACAGGCTATAACGGCATTCCCCATTTAATGACCCCGGTAATTGTTGAAATAGAAAAAATATTGTCAGCACTTCAATGGGCAATGGCCGAGATGGACAGAAGGTATAAGCTTTTTGCCGAAAACACCGTTAGGAACATTGAATCATTTAACGAACTTTCAGGGTTTCAGGTGCTTCCTTATATTGTTATTTTTATTGATGAATTGGCAGACCTTATGGCTTTTGCCCCGGTTGCAGTTGAAGATGCAATTGCCAGACTTGCCCAAATGGCAAGGGCAACAGGAATTCATCTGGTTGTCTCAACCCAACGCCCCTCCGTTGACGTTATTACGGGTCTAATTAAGGCTAATATTCCCTGTAGGATTGCCTTTAATGTCTCCTCAATGATTGACTCCCGCGTTATTATCGATATGCCCGGAGCAGAAAAGCTTTTGGGTCGGGGAGATATGCTATATATTCCACCGGATCAGGCAAAACCCACCCGTATTCAAGGCACCTTTGTTTCGGAAAAAGAAGTTAAAAGATTGGTTGAATTTTTAAAATCGAAAAACTTCCCAGTAGAGCAAACAGAAGAAATTACATCACTTCCTCTTGCTGGTAGAAAAGGAATCCCTACGACTTCAATTGACGGGAAGGATGCTTTTTTTGAGGAGGCGGTAAGAATAATTTGTCAATACGATAAAGCCTCAGCTTCGCTCTTACAGAGAAGATTGTCTATTGGGTATTCAAGGGCAGCTAGACTCTTGGATCAATTGGAAGCACAGGGAATTGTAGGACCGGCAGAAGGATCTAAACCCCGCGATGTTTTAGTAAAAAATGCCGACGAGATCTTAAATTCCTAAATAGAACTTATTATGATAAAGGTAGGGCAGAGACTTGCTGAGGCAAGGTTTAAAAAAGGCCTAAACCTCGAAGATGTAGCAAAAATTACAAAAATAAAAACGGAATTTTTAACTGCAATTGAAGAAGGAGAATACGAGAAACTTCCTTCTTTTGCTTATGCGCAAGGTTTTGTTAGAAATTACACAAAGCTAGTAGGTCTCCCCGAAAAAGAAACTCTTGCTCTTTTTAGGCGTGAGGTAGCTTTAGATAAAACTGTTAAGGTTTTACCCAAAGGTTTTGAAGAAGATTATTCGACTTCCAGATTAAAAAATAAACAACCGATTATAATAATTGTCCTCGTCTTTTTAATTGTTTTTGGATTTATTGCCTACCAGTTTCGTTTTGTTTTTTTAAATCCTCCGCTTAATATTATTTCTCCTAAAAATAATGCAGTAGTTTTAGGATCTAGAATTAGTGTTTCAGGAACTACCGATCCTGAAGCTACAGTTGTTGTTAATAATAATCCTATTGCAGTTGATCAGACCGGTTCTTTTAAGAAAAATTTAAATGTTTTTCCGGGAAAAGTGCAAATTGTTGTAAAATCAATTAATAAATTCGGAAGACAAACAGTTGTAAGTCGGCAAATAGAGGTAAAAAGAAGCGATTTGATGTATTGACAGCAAACCTGCAATAAGCTAATTTAAGTATATGATCGATCCTGCCCAAACAGCGCTATTTTTGGTAATCGTAGTACTTGCTCTTCTTCTTTTAGTCTTAGGGATTCAGGTCTTTTTTATCTTAAGAGAATTAAGACGGACAATTACAAAAACAAATAAAATTTTAGATGATACAGGCCAAATCTCCGAAAGCATATCCACCCCCCTTTCCTCGCTTTCAGCTTTGGCAACGAGCATAAAAGCAGGTGCTAGAATTGCTAAATTTCTGCGTAAAAAAAAGATTATAGAAGAAGACGAAAATGAATGATCAAGACAATCACCGTCCGCATCATAGTGGATTCTGGCTCGGCGTAATTGTTGGAGCAGCAATTGTTTTCTTATTTGCGACAAAAAAAGGTAAAAAAATACTTAAATTGATTTCGGAAGAAGGGGCAGAAAGACTTAGTAGAATGGTCGAAAATCAGGAATTGGAGGAAGAAGAGGATAGTCTTATTAATGATGAAGAGCAAATTCCGGAAGAACCTATTATAAAAACAAACGGAGAAGTAAGCTCGGCTGACGAACAAGGTGTAAGATCAAAAAAACGCCGATTCTTCAAAAGATCAAAGTAACTCTACTTCGAGCAGATTTCGTAACCTATATCATTTAAAATCTTAATTACTTCAGCTTCATTTGGTGCCATATGAGCCTTATCCGGGGATGAGGCAACCCTTTCCATTAATCCTTTTAATTGATTGGTTGCAAAGTCATCATTTTTATCTACGTACCCGATCGAATAAATTTTAATTCCCATTGCTTTAATTTGTTCAGCAATCTGGGTTGGATCCTGTGCCGGGTCAAAACATCTGCAGCTTGAGTTACATAGTTCCGTTTTGCCTTGCAATCGACAAAGGTTATTGCGCGTTCCGGTTTCCGGAATACCATCGGAAACAAAAATAAAGGCAAGTTGGCGTTCGGAAAACCTTTTCTGCGTATCTGCTAAAACTGCCTTTGTTTGTTCAAAAGCATCTTTTGTATGGGTCGCACCGTTTGCCTGAAGACTGCAAACAACATTTGTTATATTACTTTTGACATTAGAAAATAAATCCGGATTAATGTCATTTTTCCATACGATATTTGGGGGATCTGCAAATGTCTGCAGTCCAAACACACTCTGGTCGGAAAGTTTACTTGCAAAAGACAAAATCCCCTGCTTAAGTAAGGTTAACTTTTGTCCTTCCATAGAACCAGATCTGTCAACTAAAAAATCAACTGCAGTAGTGGATGAGCATCCCTTAAATTTAACAAAATTAAGCTGAAGTGATTGGCTTGAGCTTCCGGGTACGGGTGTAACCATTACATATGAGCCTCCTTGCGAACCGGTTGTGTTAAGTTTTTCAGGGAAAATTCCACCCACGTTATAAAATGCAAAAAGGGCAACGATAAATAAAATTACCAAAACAAAAACATTAGATTTCATTGTTTTTTAAATAAGTTATTTTTTTTCATTTTACTACAGGTGCTGGCGGTTTAGTTTCTGGCGGCTGTGGCGGTGGGAGTGGTGTATAAGGCTCACATGTACGCTGTGAGCAGTCTTTACAAGAAGTCCCAGGACAAACCGGGGTAAGATAGTCTGTACATGTTCCTTCTTTTGAACAGAAGCCACATTGTTGTGACGGACAGTCAGTAGGAGCAGGTTCCTCAAGTGGAGGTTCCGTAGTAGTAGGCGGAGCTGGTTTTTTGGGGCACTCAAGTAGCACAGTAGTTGGAGGTGGTTGGGAGCTTTTAAAACCCACGTAATTTATTTGTAATGATTGCTGGGCATTCTTGGGGACATAAGGAATTAATGTATTGGTTTGATTTGCAGTATCAATTGAAGACAATGTAAATCTAAGAGAAATTCCGGACATTGCCGCAGCAAAAATTAACAATATCCCAACAATTATAAAGTCTAATCTTCGAAGAAGATTCTTGCCCTTCATATACTTATTCTACTATCTAATAAATAAAAATCAAAGCAGAGCCTAATAGTTAAATTTGATTGACATCTGT
>Ga0154761_140_pt5 | contig 23024 bp, 22 predicted proteins | sample Rifle2008BG16ft_FD_105769 | JGI IMG/M metagenome (GOLD analysis project Ga0154761, IMG submission 105769) | Candidatus Levybacteria bacterium RBG_16_35_11 | reverse complement strand
CGACAAAATAATGATGCAATTCAAAAAGAAGCAAGGGAGATTGCAAAGGATTTAGTAGATTCATGTCCGATTGTATTTTCCAGTCAGATATTTGAAGGAAACGCTCATATAATGAGAAATCAATTTAATGAAACAGCTAAAACTTTTTCATCATACTCCCCTATTCCGGAATTAAACCATCATTTAATGGAAGGACTTACTTTTCCCAAAAATAAAAAATTAACAGTCTTGTTTTTAACTTCTTCAATTGACAGTGATAATGTGAAGAAAAGAATTGAATTGACTAAAGATGTTGTAAAAAAGAATGAAATAAAAGAGATTACTTACGAAGCCCATGGAGAAGATAAAATATCCCAAGCTTTGGATTTTCTTGCCTTTGGAGGCTTTGTAACCCTTTATCTGGGTCTTTTGTACGGTGTTGATCCAAGCACTAATCCTTGGGTTGATTACTTCAAAGAACAACTGACTAAGTGATTACTGCTTGATAATTTATCCGCATATTTGGATAATAATAGTATGCTGCCCAAAAGGATTAAGTTAGTTGCGTGGTTTAAAGAAGTTGGTAAGGAAGATGTTTCACTTGTCGGAGGTAAAGGTGCAAATTTAGGTGAGATAATAAATTCAGGTCTCCCTGTCCCCAACGGTTTTATTATAACTTCAACTGCCTACTATAATTTCATTAAAGAAAACAAGCTAGCCCTAAAGATAAAACATTTGCTAAGTACTGTAAACTTCGAAAAACAAGAGTCTTTGGATCAAGTCTCTAAACACATTAAGCAGACAATAATAAAAGGGACAATTTCCCAAGAACTGGTAAGCCAAGTATATTCAGCTTATAGGCAATTGAGCGGATCATTAAAAGATATCTTAGTTGCGGTTCGCTCCTCTGCAACTGCAGAAGACTTGGCAGGGGCATCTTTTGCGGGGCAACAGGAAACATTTCTAAACGTTAAGGGAGAAGCAGCGCTTCTTGAAAAAATAAAAGAAGGGTGGGCTTCCTTATTTGAACCCCGCGCTATATTTTACAGACACGAGCAACATTATGATCATCTAAAAATAGGCATAGCCCTGGTGGTTGAAAAGATGATTGAATCTGATAAATCAGGGATTATGTTTACTATTGACCCTGTTACAAATGACAAAACAAAGATTGTAATTGAGGCGATTTATGGGCTTGGGGAGATGATTGTCCAAGGAGAAGTAACCCCCGATCATTACGAAGTGTCAAAAGATGAGCTTAAGATCCTAAATAAAGACATCTCCCTTCAAACTAAAGCTTTAAAAAGAGAATCAGGTGAGAATAAAGAAGTAAAAATCTCCAAAAACATGGGGAAAAAACAAAAGATAACCGACAAAGAAATCATTACTTTGGCTAAGCTAGGAAAGAAGCTTGAGAATCACTATTATTTTCCACAAGACTCTGAATGGGCAATTGAGGGCGGAAAAATCTACATTGTTCAAACAAGAGCTGTAACAACTACGGGAAGTGATAAGCAAAAGGAAAATGGCAAGATGCAAATGGCAAATGGCAAATTATTGTTGCAGGGTGACCCAGCTTCGCCTGGGATTGCAACAGGCCCGGCAAAAGTAATACACAAAGCCTCCGAAATTAATAAGGTATTACCAGGTGATGTTTTGGTTGCGCCACAAACCAATCCTGACTTTGTTCCCGCTATGAAAAAGGCAGCTGCAATCGTGACTGACAGTGGTGGAAGAACAAGTCATGCTGCGATTGTATCAAGGGAACTAGGGATTCCGGCAGTGGTTGGAACCGGTAGGGCTACAAAAGATATTAAAAACGGGATGGTAATAACAGTAGATGGTTTAAAAGGGGAAATTTACAAGGGTGGGGTAGTAAAGTCAAACATAGCTACAGATAAGATCGTTAGTTATATAAAGACAGCAACTAAAATCTATACCAATTTGGCTGAGCCTGAGCTTGCTGACAGAATTGCCCAAAAAAATGTTGATGGCGTAGGCTTACTAAGAGCAGAGTTTATGATGGCAGGTATTGGTGTACATCCTAAAAAAATGATTAAAGATGGTAGGAAAAAAGAATATGTAACTAGGCTTGCAGAAGGAATAGAAAAATTTTGCAGTGCTTTTAATCCCCGCCCAGTCGTATACAGAACATCTGATTTCAAAACAAACGAGTATAGGTCGTTAACTGGTGGTCGCGATTTTGAGCCTATTGAACCAAATCCAATGCTAGGATACAGGGGCGCTTACAGATATATTAATGATCCTTCGGTTTTTAAACTTGAGCTTGAGGCAATAAAGCTTTTAAGGGAGAAAAAAGGATATAAGAATCTTTGGGTTATGTTGCCTTTTGTTCGGACGGTCGAGGAACTTTCGAAAGTAAAAAAAATAATCACATCATCAGGTTTGCAACGCTCCCCTACTTTTAAATTATGGATGATGGTAGAAATTCCATCTAACGTAATACTTCTTCCGAAATTTATTGAATGCGGAATAGACGGAGTTTCGGTCGGTTCAAATGATTTAACAATGCTAATCTTAGGAACAGATCGTGACAATGATGAGGTTGCTCCTGAATTTGACGAAAGAAATGAAGCTGTTTTGTGGGCTTTCGAGCATATCATAAAAACTTGCCATAAGTATAAAATAACCGCGTCGGTTTGCGGTCAGTCGGTGTCGTCTTATCCGGACCTTGTTGAAAAACTTGTCAATTTTGGCGTAACAAGTGTTTCTGTATCCCCCGATGCAATTGATTCTACTTGCGAAACAATCGCAGAAGCGGAAAACAAAATAATTTCTTAATATGTCAAAGATAAAACAGGTTTTTGCCCGAGAAATATTAAACTCGAAAGGATTCCCGTCAATAGAGACTACAGTTGTTCTAAATGATGGGAAAACAGGAGTTGCCTCTTGTCCTTCTGGCACATCAGTTGGAAACTATGAAGCTTGTGAATTGCACGATAATGACAAATCGCGTTTTGAAGGAAAAGGAGTCCTAAAAGCTGTTGACAATGTCCAGAATTTAATTGGACCTAATCTTGTTGGAATTGACGTAATAAAGCAGCAGGTAATAGATAAAATTATGATAGATTTAGACGGAACACAAAATAAAAGCAGACTTGGAGCAAACGCAATTCTTTCAGTATCTATAGCAGTTGCAAAAGCGGCCGCAAAAGTTTCTGTGTTGCCACTTTTCCTTTATCTTCGAGAATACATAAAAAAAGAAAACTTAAATCTTAAAATACCAACGCCGGCATTTAATATTTTAAATGGTGGACAACACGCAGGCCTAAATGTTGATTTTCAGGAATTTTTAGTAATTCCTGCATCATCCTTTTCCTATGATGAATCCTTAATGATTGCCAACTCAACTTATGTTGCACTGAAAAAAATCTTAAAAGACAGGGGGCTTTCTACTCTGGTTGGAGACGAAGGGGGGTTTGGACCAGCGCTAGAGAACAACAATGAGGGACTTGCGCTCATTTCTAAATCAATCGAACAGATTAACTTACGCCTTGGGTTTGATATTTTTTTAGGTTTGGATGCAGCAGCTAATAATATTTATACAGATGGCAAATATCACGTAAAGGATAAAAACACAAGCTTACAGGCTATGGAATTAATAGCCTTTTACCAGGAGCTTAATAGTAACTACAAAATAATATACCTAGAGGATCCGATAGTTGATAGCGACTGGGATAGTTGGTCGGAAATAATTTTAAAAATGGGAAACCAGACAATAATTATAGGAGATGATTTAATTGCAACAAATCCATATAGACTTCAGATGGCGCTAGATAAAAAAGCTGTCACTGGAATAATTATAAAACCAAATCAGATAGGAACAGTGATCGAAGCTATAGCAGTGGTTGAAGTTGCAAGAGCAGCAGGCCTTAAAATTATAATTTCGCATAGGAGCGGAGAAACAAATGACGATTTTATTGCCGATTTCGCTGTTGCAATGTCAGCAGATTATGTAAAATTCGGAGCCCCTGCAAGAGGTGAAAGGGTTGCGAAATACAATCGTCTTTCGCAAATTGAAAAACAGCTAAAAAATCTTTAGTTAAGATTAAAAAGCATCACTATCTCTCCTTTTACCCCTTTTTTAGAATAGAATTCCACAAGAGTAGAAATTTTATCTTTTTTGATTTCTTCAAAAATCTTAGTAAGCTCCCTTGCAATTACCACTTCAATATTTCCAAAAAAATTTTGCATTTCAACGAGTGATTTTATCAAATCATGAGGAGCAACAAAAATAATAAATGTCGTTTTTATCACATTGTTTGTATCTTTTATTTTCTTAAACATGCTGGCCCTGTGTCCTTCTTTTTTTGGGAGAAACCCTAAGAAAGTAAATTTATCAGTAGGAAGGCCCGAGGACACTAATGCGCTAATTAGAGATGAAGGACCTGGCACAGAGATTACTTTAATTCCCTGCGCTATGCATTCCCTTACTAGTTTATACCCTGGGTCAGATATTGTCGGTGTTCCGGCATCTGAGACTAAAGCAACATTGACCCCCTGCTTTAACGCATGAATGATTTCCGGGATTCTTTTCTTCTCAATCTGGTCATAGTAAGACAAGAGGTTATTTTTTTTATTTGCAAAGTTGTATCTTTTAGTAAGTTCTTTCAAGAGTATTCCTGTTTTTCTTGTATCCTCAGAAACTATCAGATCAACAAAGCGCAATGTTTCAATTGCCCGAACTGTTATATCTTGTAAATTGCCGATTGGTGTTGCTACAATGTATAAATTACCCATGCTTGAGTCTTTATCAGTTTTTATTATACATCTAATCCAGTCAACCGGTTATTTAGGAATATTCTTGCTAATGCTTCTTTCAGGCGTATTTATCCCAATTCCCACAGAAATTACGATGCCCTTTTCCGGTTTTTTGGCCAGCGCTGGGACATTTTCATTGGTTTTGGTTATTCTAATCGGGGTCTTAGGTGATTTGGTCGGTTCAGTAATCGGCTATTACATCGGATACTTACTTGAAGAAAGTGTGCTTGTAAATTTAATAAAAAAATATGGGAAATATATATTGGTGACCGAGCATGAATTTTACAAAGCCAGAAAGTGGTTTGATAAATATGGATCGAGAGTTGTTTTTATTGGTAAGTTAATCCCGGGGGTTAGGACATACATTGCTCTTCCAGCAGGTATTTCTGAGATGAGTATCTGGAAATTTTCAAGCTTTGTTGTATTGGGAACACTGGTTTGGAGTTCATTTCTGGCCTTTGCTGGTTTTTACTTAGGTAAGAATTGGTCGACTTTGGGCACTTACTTTAGGAGATTTGAAATAGTAATCATAATTTTCCTAATTGTCCTTGTTCTTGTTTATCTTAACCATAAACTAAAGATAATTAAATTTAAGAAGAGTTAAAATTTTCGGACAAGTCCTACTGCTTTTCCTTGTATAGTAAGGGAGCTAGGATAGATAGGGTCCATGTTTGAGTTTGCAGGCTTCAGAACAACTCTTCCATTTTCTTTATAATATTTCTTAAGAGTTGCCAAGTTATCATCAACAATTGCAACTACTATATCGCCATCTAAAATGTCGTTGTCTTTCTCAATTACAACATAATCCCCATCTAGTATGCCATCTTCTATGAGCGAAGCCCCTTTAACTTGCAGGACATACGCTGTTTTTTTACCAGATAGAAGCGATGCAGAAATAAAGAATGAGGCATTTGGATCATGATATGGTTCTAAAGGCTTGCCTGCTGCGATATAACCCATTAGAGGAAGTTCGATTGCGGGATGACTGCCCATTAAGCCTAATTTTACCTTCTCATCTACTATCCTTAATGTTCTTGTATTTCCTTCAACTTTTTGAACATACCCTTTTTCAACAAGTGATTTTATAAGAGTGTGGACAGTGGAGTTACTTCTGTGTCCTGTCGCCTTTGCTATTTCCGATAAAATTGGTGAATAACCATACTGCCTCTGAAATTGGGCAATGTATTCCAAAACTTCTCTCTCTTTTTTATAAAGAACACCGGGCATGTTTAAGGTTATTAGGGTTAAAGATCTAAATTTCTTAGCCTTTTGCCCTATGTATATTTTATACGAAAAAAAATCAAACTTTGTCAATAACTCTCTTTGATTCAAACAACATCAATTTTAGAGGATGAGGAGAAGTTTCCCCCTTTCGAGATTTATATAAAATGGTTATTGACAATAAGAATAAATCTTCTATTATTATGCCAATGAGTAACTCGGAGGTTAAGCCAGAGATGGTCCGTGATCAATACTTGGCGATTTTGGATGACATTATATCTTTATTTACGGGGAAGAGAGTTTTGCAGGAAGGAATGTTCGATTACAAAAGAGTTATTCATCCTCGTGGAGGCAAGCCTCTGATAGTAAGTGACCCTCGTCACAAAGAGCAAATCTCAATGAAATCCAGAGATATTTTCGTTAGAATGGGCCATGAAAAGCAAGTTTTTGAACGTTACAGGGCAAAAAGACCGCCGAAAGGATATAGCGTAAAGTTTGTTTAAAAAGATCTGCTTAATTAATTTAGCCTCAGAAATGCTATAATGAAAGGTCTATGAAATTTCAATTAAAGTCAAATTTTAGACCTACAGGAGACCAGCCTGTTGCAATTGATAAATTGATAAAATCAATTAAAAATAATAATCGTCATCAGGTGTTGTTAGGTGTAACAGGAAGCGGTAAAACATTTACAATGGCAAATGTAATTGCCAATTTAAACCTTCCAACACTTGTTATTTCCCATAATAAAACACTAGCTGCTCAGCTTTATCAGGAATTCAAAGAATTTTTTCCAAATAATGCCGTCTGCTATTTTGTTTCATATTATGATTACTACCAACCAGAAGCTTATGTTCCTCAAACAGACACTTACATAGAGAAAGAAGTTGAAATTAATGAAGAAATCGATAAATTGCGTCTTTCTTCAACCGCTAATCTTTTAAGTAGGAAAGACGTAATAGTAATCGCATCGGTTTCCTGCATTTACAACATAGGCAACCCGCTGGAATTTGGGAAATTTGTTATGGAAATTCGTCCTGGTGTCAAAATAGACAGAAAAGGAATACTTTCAAGATTTACAGATCTTCAGTACGAAAGAAATGACTACGGATTTAGAAGGGGCACTTTTCGAGTTAGAGGTGAAGACGTCGATCTTTTTCCAGCATATTCCGATCTTGGTTTGAGATTCGAGACAACCGAGAAGGAAATTAAAAAAATCTACGAAATCAATCCTCTGACTGGAAATATAAAAAATTTGTTAAATTCTACCGTAATTTATCCAGCAAAACATTTTATGACCAATCCAAAGTCTTATAAAAGTGTTTTTAAAGAAATTAGAAAAGACTTAGTGAATCGAGTTGAAGAGCTTAAAAAGCAAAATAATATACTTGAGGCTCACAGGCTTCATCAGCGGACAAACTATGATTTGGAAATGATAAAAGAAATTGGTTACGTTAACGGTATTGAGAATTATTCAAGATACTTCGACGGAAGAAAACCCGGTGATCCCCCATATACCTTGCTAGACTACTTCAAGACTTGCTCAAAAAACTTCTTAACTTTTATTGATGAGTCCCACATGACTATTCCTCAAATCAAAGGCATGTATAGGGGCGACAGATCACGAAAAGAAACATTAATAGAACATGGCTTCAGGCTTCCTTCGGCGCTTGACAATAGGCCTTTAAAATATGAAGAATTTGCAAAAAGAGTGAATCAGATAACATTTGTTAGCGCTACACCCGATGAATATGAGCTTTCATTGGCAATAGAGCAAAAAGCCATAACTGAGCAATTGATCCGCCCAACTGGATTAGTTGATCCGAAAGTCTCCATAAAACCAAGCAAGGGCCAAATTTCCGACTTAATGAAAGAAATAAATAAAAGAGTTTCTAAAAATCAGAGGATACTAATTACTACACTTACTAAAAGAATGGCAGAAGATTTATCAAGCTATCTATCGGAGCAAGGTGTAAAAGTTTCCTATTTACATTCGGATATACAAACGCTAAAGAGACAAGACGTCCTTGATAAATTAAGACTGGCAGAATTTGATGTCCTTGTCGGAATTAATCTTTTAAGAGAAGGCCTTGATCTTCCAGAAGTATCATTAGTTGTTATATTAGACGCTGATAAAGAAGGTTTTTTACGTAGTAAGACCTCTTTAATTCAAACTATGGGAAGAGCTGCAAGGCATATAGACGCAGAGGTAATTATGTATGCTGACATTGTAACCAATTCCATGAAGGAAGCGGTAAGGGAAGTGGAAAGGAGAAGAAAAGCACAAACTAGATACAATAAGAGGCATAATATTACGCCGCAGGGAATAAGTAAGGCAATTAGAGCAAAATTAGTTGAACAAGAAGAGCAAGAAGACAAAACTATCGATTTTTTACTAACGCTAAGTAAAAAAGAAGTCATATTACCAGATGAAAAAGAGAAATTGATAAAGAAACTGCGGGTGGAAATGAAAAATGCAGCGAAAGACTTGGATTTTGAAACAGCCGCAATGTTAAGAGATGAGATAAGACATCTACAGAACCCAGATGTCCCTACAAAAACCCTCATGTAATGTTTTATATGTGGTTTATTTTACTTTGACTTTCGGAGGTAGCTTAACTTCGCTCTTCTCACTTTATTTTTTAAGTGTCCTGTTACATCTATTTTTTGTATATTTGGACTATTAAAAGGAAATATTCGTTCTGCCGCAATATCTTCAACCATTTTTCTAACAGTGAAGGTTTTATTGCCGCCTCGTCCCCTAATATTTAAAACTACTCCTTGAAATATCTGAATTCTGGTTTTTTCTTTTCCTCCGCCTTTTGAAGAGGTATCTATCTCCTTTATTTTTTGGTGAACCCTAACAATATCACCCGGAACAAAATTTATTTGATTAACCATGGCTGATATTATAAAACAATTATAGAATTTCCTCAATAAGAATTATTTTTACAAGCCTCAATAAATGCCAGGAATATCGGATGGGGCTTAAGCGGTCTGCTTTTGTATTCAGGATGTCCTTGAGTTCCAATGTAAAACGGATGCTTATTAAGCTCTATAATTTCAGCTAAATTTTCCTCCACCGATCTTGCGCTTACTTTTAGTCCTGCCTTTTCGAAATCCTTGACGTATTTGTCGTTGAATTCATATCTATGCCTGTGTCTTTCACTAGTTAGCCCGGGCTTATTGTGGATGAATCCGCCATATTTCTTGTAAATTTCAAAAGCTCTTGTCCCCTTTTTAACTATTGCTTTCCATGCCCCCAATCTCATTGTTCCCCCGTAAGCTCTCTTTTTCATATGAGCTTTTTGAGAGGGAATTAAATGAATAACTGGATTCTTCGTTTTCTTATCGTTTTCCTTTGTGTTTGCGTCTTTTAAACCTAAAACGTCCCTTGCGAATTCCACAACCGCTAGCTGCATTCCATAACAAAGGCCTAAATAAGGGATGTTATTTTTTCTTGCGTATCTTGCGGCAGCTATCATCCCCTCTGCTCCCCGCTCTCCCCAACCAATAGGAACAATAATCCCATCCGTCTTTCCGATTAGTTTTTCCAACCCCTCTATTTCAACTTTCTCAGCATCTATCCATCTGGTTTTTGCCTTAACTAGTTGATTCCATGAAGCATGGTCAATTGCGTCAAACAATGCCGCATATGAATCCCTGATTTCGTACTCACCTGTACCAAAATACTTACCAACAATAGTAATATCAATTTCTTTTTTTGCTTTTTTTACATTATCAATAAACTTTTCCCAGCTTGAGAGCATCGGTTTTCTAATTTTTAAGTTTAATTTTTTTAAGATATTTTTATCCATATCTTGCTTATGTAAAACTAAGGGAATTTCATAGACCGTAGAGACATCTGGGTTGGAAATTACATCTTCTTTATGTAAGTTGCAAAAAAGAGCAAGTCTATCTTTTCTTCTTTCGTCCAAGAATTTATCTGATCTTGCAACAATTATGTCTGGCTGAATTCCCATGGAATTAAGCATTTTTACAGATAACTGCGTAGGTTTAGTCTTAGGTTCGCCCAAATGAGAAGGTGTAGGAACATAACTTACGTGAATATGAATTACATCGCCTGGCTTTTTTAGAGTTAGCATTCTTGAAGCTTCGTAATAAAGGGCATTTTGGTATTCCCCCGCAGTTCCTCCAAGCTCAATAATAACTACTTCTGCGTCACTTTTTCTGCCGACCTCGTTTATTCTTCTAATAATCTCGTTAGTAATATATGGGATTGCTTCAACATCCTCTCCTTCATATTCAAAATGTCTTTCTCTTTCTATAACAGTTTGGTAAATTTTTCCCATGGTAATAAAATTGTCTCTTCCCATGTCTTCATCCATGAATTTTTCATAACTGCCTATGTCCATGTCTGCCTCGGTGCCGTCTTCACACAAAAAGGGATCACCATGCTCAATAGGATTTATTGTACCGGCATCAAGGTTTAGATAATTTTCAAATTTAATCGGAGCAACTTTATAACCCGCTGATTTAAGAAGAAATGCAATCGAAGCAACTGTTAATCCTTTTCCGATCCCGGAGATTACGCCTCCTGAAACAAAAATATACTTTAAATTATCAGATTTAGATTTTCGTGGGGGCATGATTTATCTTATCAAAAAGCACTAATGGAGTCAATGAAATTGAGCGATGGAAGGGAATCGGACCCTCAACCTTCTCCTTGGGAAGGAGACGTTCTACCATTGAACTACCATCGCATTAGCTTCATTTTTATCACCTCTTATAGATATTTGTTAAACTGTTGTTATAAATGAAATTTTTAAGAGCTATTTCACTAATTTTCTTTTTTCTGACGCTTCTAATCCTATTAAGGGTTTTACTTTATGACAGCTACCCGGATTTTAGTGTTTTTTATTACACACCGCAAATTTCTTTATCCGGCGGAAATCCTTACCTAAATAATAAACTAATTTTTACTCCAAGCGCTTATCCACCCTTTTCATTTATGTTTCAAATTCCTTTGCTTATTATACCTTTTATTATTGCATCTAAAATTTGGATTATTTTCTCATTGGGCGCTCTTTTTGCTTCAATTATTTTACTATTTAAAACCGCAGAACTAAAATTAAACAGTTCGTTATTTTATTTCTTTTCCGGACTCTCGTTTATATTTTTCCCTGTTAAGTTTACTCTGGGTATGGGGCAAACAAATCTTTTTGTTTTGCTTTTTCTATCGCTGGCTATTTATTTTTCTAAAAAGAAAGAGGTTTGGTCGGGGTTTTTTCTTGGGTTATCCTTTTTAATTAAACTTTTTCCGCTTTTAGTATTCCCGTATTTTTTATTTAAAAGCAGAAAAGTTTTTTTATTTTCCTTAACTATGATTTTTGCGGCAATTATATTGTCCTTGATTGTTATCCCGCTGCCGCTTAATCAGTATTTTTATCAGAAAGTTTTACCGACAATGTATTCTTCATGGCCTGCAGAATATTATAATCAGTCAATTGGCGGATTTCTAGTAAGACTGTCTCTGCCTTTGACTGAGAGGACAATTATTAAATATATCTTTGTCATTTTGGTTACTGCTACTTCTTTAATTATTGCTTTTTTCCGGAGAAATTCAATAGAAAAAACCGATCTTTTGCTTGGATATTTAATTTTAGCAAGTCTCATTATCAACGGCTTTTCTTGGCAGCATCATTTTACCTGGACATTGATTCCGTTGTTTTTTACTTTGACTTATTTAATTAAGGATAAGCTAAATTTTTGGTACTACGCTTTATTTTTCTACTGCTACTTACTAATCGCAATTAATATTATCTCTCCAAATTCTGTACCTTTACTTGCGCAATCCCACGTTTTTTATGGAACATTTACTCTCTGGGTTTTGGATTCGCTACTGATTTTAAAAACTAGCGGGGAATCTTTAAAACATTCCCGGAAAAAATCAGATCAGGATTAGTTAAATTGTTTTTCTTAGCAATATCCACCCACTTAAACCCATCACCGTATGCCCGAACTGCAATTTCCCAAAGATAATCTCCTTTTTGAACCTTGTAGGTATCCGATTTAATAGCATTTGCTGCATTGTCGTTTAATTGATCAGTTTTGACAATTTTGGGTTTTACATTTGGCACAGATAATTTAGTTCCAGAAAATATGATGTCCGGATTTTTTATATTATTAGTTTTGGCTAAATCTACCCAGTTGTATCCAGATCCGTATATTTTCTCTGAGATTTTCCATAAATCATCACCTGATTTAACTTCATAGCTTTTGGGCAATGCTTTCATTCCTGTCTCCTCAGTATCTACCGAACTTGTGGTTTGAACATTATAGTTTTTATTTCGGACAATAGTAAAAACCAAAACAAAAGCAACTACGACCACCACAATTCCTAAGAGCAAGCTTATGTATGATTCTCCCCATCTTATACCTAACCTAGAACCATTCTTTTTTTGAAGTTTTTCTTTCCTAACTCTTGGCATTTTTCCTCCTATTCTGGGGCAGAGATGTATTTATGAATTTGCGGGCTCGACCGGATTCGAACCGGCGATCTTCTCCGTGACAGGGAGACGTGATAGGCCTCTTCACTACGAGCCCAAGTTAGCCTTAATTTCAATTTGTATCCTAACAAATAATCTAATACTAGTCAATGCTCCGGTGAGAAATAATGAGAGGTAAGCTTGTATTAATTTTCAGTGTTAGATATACTCATTTTGCCATGTTGAATAAGGATATCGCCGACCTTTTAGGAAACGTAGCAGCTGCCTACACAATAAAAGATGAGAATAAGTTCCGGTTTCAAATAATTGCATATCAAAAAGCAGCAAGCTCTATCGAAAATTCATCCACTCAAATAAGCAATCTCATCAAAGAAAATAAACTGGGGACATTGCCAGGTGTAGGACCCTCAATAAGAGAGCATCTCAAGGAATTAGTAAAAAAGGGCAAGGTAAGGCATTTTGAATGGGTTTTTAAAGGGATTCCAGATTCAGTTTTCCCATTATTAAAAATCCCGTCTCTTGGGCCTAAAACAGCGTATAAGCTTGTTAAATCTTTCAACTTAAAAAATCCCGTCACGGTAATTACCGATATAAAACTTATTGCAATGGAAGGGAAGATTTCTAAGCTTGCTGGATTTGGTGAAAAATCGGAAAAAGACATTCTACAGGTAATAAATGAGTATGAAAAGGGCAAAAACAAGGCTAAAAGGATGACTTTGCCTTTTGCGTTTCAGATAGCCGAAAACATAATTACCCATATGAGAAAGTCAAAAGATGTAATACGCGTTGAGGCTTTAGGTAGTTTAAGAAGAATGGTTCCTACAGTCGGTGATATAGATATTGCAGCTTCAACTAAACATCCAAGAAATGTTATAAATCATTTTACTAATTATCCTTACGTAGAAAGAGTCTTGGAAAAGGGCGACGTAAGCTCATCAATTCTCGTATCAGGAGGACATCAGGTAGACTTGATGATCCAACCTGAAAACAGCTTCGGATCGCTGCTACAGCACTTTACGGGCAGCAAGAGCCACAATATTCACCTTAGGGAATATGCGCTAAAAAAAGGACTGTCTCTTTCTGAATACGGCATAAAAAAAGTCCCTGACAAAGAAAGTCAAATAAAAAAATATGATTCTGAAGATAAATTCTATAAAGATCTTGGTTTAGCCTGGATTCCCCCTGAATTGAGAGAAGATACAGGGGAAATAGAACAGGCAGCTAAGGGAAAGTTACCAATCTTAGTTGATTTAAATGACATAAAAGGAGATCTCCATGTCCACTCAAATTTTCCAATTGAACCAAGTCACGACCTTGGAAAAAGCTCAATGGAGGAAATATTAGAAAAAGGAAAAACTATTGGCTACGAATATATTGGATTTGCAGAACACAATCCCAGCTTTTCCAAACATTCATCTAGTGAAATGTACAAAATTATAGAAAATAAGAGAAAAAAAATTGAACAATTAAATTCAGGTAAAAAATATATTCGTTCATTTAATTTACTCGAAGTTGACATAAATACACGAGGCGTACTTCCAATCGACGATAGAGTCCTCAACTTGCTAGACTTTGCAATCGTTTCTATTCATACGTCTTTTGGACTTAATAAAAAAGAAATGACTAACAGGATTTTAAAAGGCCTATTTCATAAAAAGGTAAAAATACTTGGTCATCCAACCGGAAGAATGATCAACGAGCGCGACGAATATGAACTTGATTGGGAAAAGATACTTAATTTTTGCTACAAAAATAAAATTGCCTTAGAAATAAACAGTTGGCCAAACAGACTTGACATAGACGACTTGATTATTAGAAAAGCTGTCGATAAAAACGTCAAGTTAGCTATAAACACGGACAGTCATGCAGCCTACCAAATGGCAAATATGAAATTCGGGATAGCTTTGGCAAAAAGAGGCTGGGCAAAAAAAAGTGACATTATAAACACATTTTCATATAATGAACTGAGTGAGTGGTTTAATTCGTAAAGGAGGTGAGTAAAAATGACTATAGTTTTCATTATTATAATAGCAGCAATTCTTCTTTATGTATGGTTTGTCTATAATAGTTTGGTTACAGCAAAAATACGGGTATCTGAGGCCTTTTCCCAAATAGATGTTCAGCTTAAGAGAAGGACAGATTTAATTCCCAACTTAATAGAAACAGTAAAAGGCTACGCTAAGCATGAAAGAGAATTGTTTGAAAAAGTAACAGAGCAAAGATCTGCGTTAATAACAGCAAAAGGTGCAAAAGAAAAAGCAGATGTTAACAATCAGCTTTCTCAAACCCTAAAATCAATATTTGCTGTGGCTGAAAATTATCCTGACCTAAAAGCTAGTCAGAATTTTTTGGAGCTTCAGGAAGAATTGTCGGATACGGAAAATAAAATTGCTTATTCAAGGCAGTTTTACAACAGTAATGTCATGGACTATAATACAAAGCTACAGGTATTCCCAACCGTTACTTTTGCAAAGCTCCTAAGATTTCAACCAGCTGAGTTTTTTGGAACTGCGGAAAAAGATAAAGAGCCGGTTAAGGTAAAATTCTAATTATGGAGATATATCAGACAATATCGGCAAATAAAATAAAAACGTGGTTGATAATGTTTTTATTTGTAATTTTTATTACTACGATTGTTTATGTTTTTGGCAAAGCTTTGGGATATGGCTGGCCAATGGTTGGTTTTGCGTTAATCTTGGCTGGAGTAACCAGTTTTAGTAGCTATTATTATTCGGACAAACTCGTGCTGGCAACAGTTAAAGCCAAAGCTATAGAAAAAAAAGATAATCCCGAATTATTTAGGATTGTAGAAAACCTTGCGATAGGAGACGGGCTACCCAAACCCAAGATTTACATAATAAATGATCCATCCCCAAATGCTTTTGCTACCGGTCGCGATCCCAATCATGCAGTTGTGTGCGCAACTACTGGGTTACTGGAAAAACTCAATAGAATAGAACTTGAGGGGGTAATCTCACACGAACTATCCCATGTAAAAAACTACGACACAAGACTTATGGCAATTGTAACAATATTAGTTGGTTTCGTTGTAATTGCTGCTAACTTTTTTACCAGAAGCCTTTGGTTTAGTGGGGGAAGAAGAGATAGGGAAGGAGGAGGAAATATACAGCTTATATTTTTACTAATAGGGATCGTATTTGCAATACTTTCTCCTATCATTGCTACTTTAATTCAGCTAGCCGTTTCAAGAAAAAGGGAGTATTTAGCCGATGCCTCCGGAGCTTTATTAACAAGATACCCAGATGGATTGGCAAGCGCTTTGGAGAAAATATCGGCCGACAGACGACCTGTCGCATCCGCCAGCAATGCGAATGCTCATCTTTTTATAGTGAACCCTTTTAGAGGAAAGGATGCAAAAGCGTGGTTCTCATCTCTTTTTGACACCCATCCTCCGGTTGCAGAAAGAATTAAAATCCTTCGCTCAATGTAATGAATAAGTTACCAATAGTAATAGGCAAGTCTATTACATTTATATGTAGGTCTTTAAATCTCGGACAAGGCTCAACATGGCCTGGGCACATTGCCTTATTGCTTAACCCGAATTTTATAAAAGACACGCTGAAAAAAACCGAAACAAAAATTATTCTGGTTGCGGGGACTAACGGTAAAACTACTACTGGAAAATTAATTAAATCAATCCTTCAAGAAAGCGGGAAAAGAGTTTTTCTAAATCAATCTGGCGCGAATCTATTAAACGGGATTGCATCCGCAATCATATCGGCATCTGAATTATCCGGACGATTAAAAAGAGGCTACGCTATTTTCGAAGTTGACGAGAATACGTTGCCTTTAATTTTGAATCAAATAACCCCAGACTATTTAATCGCGCTTAATCTCTTTAGGGATCAATTGGATAGATATGGGGAAATAGATAAAATTGCAAGAACCTGGAAAAAAAGTTTTGATAATTTGACTTCCTCATCGACTCTTGTATTAAATGCAGATGATCCTTTAATTTCTTTTCTTTCTGAAAGTACTTCTGCTAAGGTTGTTTTTTTTGGATTAAACAACGACCAATTTGTAACAAATGATGAGCAAAACGCTGCAGACTCAATATACTGCCTATATTGTGGCAGTAAGCTTTCCTACCGTAAAATATTTTTTTCTCACCTTGGAGACTGGAGCTGCACAAATTGCGGTCATAAAAGGCCAGTTCTGAATATTTCCGAATCTGGCAAAAGCTTCCTAAGCGGAACCTACAATGTTTACAATGTGCTTGCGTCAACGTTATTGTCTCAGGTAATCGGAATAAAAAAAACTGATGTAGAAAAGTCAATTGCCGCTTTTAAGCCTGCTTTCGGAAGACAGGAGATCATTAGAAAAGGTGATAAAGAAGTTCAAATATTTTTATCAAAAAATCCAACGAGCTTTAACGAGTCTTTGAAGACAATTCAGCAATTAGGAGGTAAAAACCTACTAATTGTTCTAAACGACAGAATTCCAGATGGAAAAGACATTTCATGGATTTGGGATACTAATATAGAGTTTCTTTCCAAAGGTATAAAAAATATAAGCGTGTCTGGCGACAGAGCACACGAGATGGCATTAAGAATGAAATATGCTGGTTTAGAAAATTTTCTTGTTGAACCTAATTTGGAAAAAGCAATCGAAAAAACACTGATTTCTGCAACTGGAAGCTTGTATATTTTGCCAACCTATTCAGCAATGCTTGAGGCAAGGAAAATCCTAACAGGAAGGAAAATATTATGATAAAAAAGAAATCAATTACCATTGCCTGGCTTTATCCAGACTTAATGAATACCTATGGAGATCGAGGCAATATCATTTGTCTTAAAAAAAGATGTGAATGGAGAAAAATCAGATGTGAAGTCAAAGAGTTAAACGTTGGATTTGACCTATCCGAACTTAAAAAAGCGGACTTTATTTTCATGGGCGGTGCGCAAGACAGGCAGCAAAAAATTGTCAGTGCCGACCTATTTAAAAAGGCAAAAGAATTAAAAAAGCTAATTGATGCCGGAAAACCCGGGCTTTACATTTGCGGCGCATATCAGCTCTTAGGGGAATACTATAAAGAAGCTGACGGAACAACTATAAAAGGACTAGGAATTGTAGATTTGTATACGGAAAATCCAGGAATGAATACGAAAAGATTTATTGGAAATGTTGCCATAAGATCTTCAATAACTGAAGAGATTTTAATTGGATTTGAAAATCACGGCGGAAGGACGTATCTGGGAAAAAGTGTAAATCCTTTTGGAAAAGTCATTGCAGGTTACGGAAATAACGGAAAAGACAAAACAGAAGGCATAATTTACAAAAATATCTTTGGAAGTTATTTACACGGACCAATTCTCCCTAAAAATCCTCAGTTCACAGATTATTTAATAAGGCTTTCTTTAGAAGAAAAGTATGGAACAAAATTTAAATTGGAACCTCTTAATGATAACATTGAAAATTTGGCAAGAGTAGAAATTGCCAGAAGGTTAAAGGTTAAAGTATAATTAATTCCAAATGAAAATTAATATCCAGCACATTGCAAAACTGGCTAATTTAGAGCTAAAAAGGGATGAACTCAAAAACTTAGAAACTCAATTATCTTCAATTCTAGGATATATAGAAAAACTTAAAGAGATCGATACAAAAGACGTTCAGGAGACGAGTCAGGTAACCAACTTGGAAAATATTACAAGAAATGATATTGCTACTCCTTCACTTTCTCAGGATGAAGCCCTTTCAAACGCTAAATCAAAAGATAATGGACTGTTTAAAGTAAAAGCAATTTTTGAGGAAGAATGAAATTAAATGAACTTTCCATAAAACAGGCAGTTGAGGGATTAAAATCCAAGAAATTCTCATCTGTAGATCTTTTAAAAGCATGTCTTGGGCAAATTAAAGCTAAAGATAAGTCTTTAAACGCCTTCATTACGGTTACAGAGAAAGAAGCGTTAGGACAAGCAAAAAGATCCGACAATCTAATTTCTCAGAAAGCTGATCTTCCTTTATTGGGCATCCCGATTTCTTTAAAAGACCTTTATTTAACGAAGGGAATTAAAACAACAGCCGCTTCAAATGTTTTAAAAGATTATATTCCGCAGTACGACGCTACTGTTGTATCTAAGCTAAAAAATGCGGGAGCAGTTTTAATTGGCAAGGTAAACTGCGATGCGTGGGCACACGGCTCAAGTGGTGAAAATTCAGATTTTGGTCCTACCAAAAACCCATGGAATGAAGAATATGTTCCAGGAGGATCAAGCAGCGGATCTGCTGTTTCAGTCGCCGCAAACATGTGTATCGCTGCTACGGGAACAGACACGGGAGGATCTATAAGGCACCCCGCAAGTTTTTGTAATGTTGTTGGTTTAAAACCTACTTATGGACGGGTAAGTAGATACGGAATTGTTGCGATGGCATCGTCTTTAGATTCAATAGGCCATTTCACAAAAACAGTTGAAGACAGCGCTATCTTCTTAAATGTTACTGCGGGAAAAGATCAAATGGATTCAACAACACCAGACACCAAAGTTGATAACTATCTGGAAGATTTAAATAGAGGCGTTAAGGATTTAAGAATTGGAATTCCAAAAGAGTATTTCATGGAAGGCTTAGATCCAAGGATTAAAGAGAGAATAGAAAAAGCAATAAAGCTATATGAGAAAAACGGTGCAAAAATTGTTGATATTTCACTGCCTCATTCAAAATATGCAATTGCCTGTTATTACATAATTCAACCCTCAGAGGTGTCTTCAAATTTAGCCAGGTACGATGGCATTAGATATGGAAACACTAGACCTCACTTTGGAGACGAAGCAAAAAGAAGAATAATGCTTGGGACATTTACTTTGTCAGCTGGTTATTATGACGCTTATTACAAAAAAGCAATGAAGGTCCGAACCTTAATAATGCAAGACTTTGATAAGGCATTTGCGAAAGTCGACGTAATTTTAACTCCCGTATCCCCCACTTTACCTTGGAAAATAGAGGAGAAGGTTAATGATCCTTTAGGAATGTACCTATCTGACATTTTTACCGTTACTGCAAATCTTGCCGGAATTCCCGGGCTAGCTATCCCGGCAGGTTTCATAAACGGTCTTCCTATTGGATTTCAGATTCTCGGACCTAGGTTTTCCGAAAAAACGTTATTTAGAGTAGGTAATTTTTTTGAAAGGAATTATAAGAGTGGATTATAAACCCGTAATTGGATTAGAAGCTCATATTGAACTTAAAACAAAGTCAAAAATGTTCTGCAACTGCTCCGCCGACTATTTTGGTAAAGCACCAAATTCCCATACTTGTCCTGTTTGTCTAGGTTTACCTGGCGCTTTACCTGTATCTAATCAAAAAGCAATTGAATGGTGCCTAATGATCGGTTTGGCCCTAAATTGTAAAGTTAGAAATTTTTCAAAATTTGACAGGAAAAACTATTTTTATCCGGATCTACCCAAAGGTTATCAAATTTCTCAATATGATATCCCCTTTTCTGAAGCAGGCGAAATTAAATTAAAAAACAATAAGACAATTAGAATTACCCGCGTTCACATGGAAGAGGATACGGGAAAGCTTCTTCATTTAAACGAAGACTCCACATTAATTGACTTTAACCGATCGGGTGTTCCCCTTGTCGAAATAGTAACAGAACCCGATTTTGAATCATCCGAAGATGTTAATGAGTTTTTAAAAAAACTTCAGCTAATGGTTAGATATTTAGGAGTTTCCAACGCAGACATGGAAAAAGGAGAGATGAGGCTGGAGCCAAACATTTCCTTAAAGTTTAGCACAAGTAATCAGCTTCCAAGTTATAAAGTAGAAATAAAAAACATAAATTCTTTTAGATTCGCAGAAAAAGCTATAAATTATGAATTAAAACGTCAAGCTGAGCTTCTTAAATCAGGGGAGACACCGGCTCAGGAAACAAGGGGCTGGGACGAAAAAAAACAAAAAACGGTAAGCCAGCGTCAAAAAGAAGAAGCCCATGACTATCGCTACTTTCCCGAGCCAGATATTCCACCTTTCACATTCGATGAAAAGTACATAAGAGAATTATCCGCGCAAATTCCAGAACTTCCAGACGCTAAAATCCAAAGGTTTCAAAAACAATACTCTCTCCCCTACTATGACGCAGAAATTTTAACACGCGAAAAAGAACTTGCAAATTCTTACGAAGAGGTAGCAAAAATAGGCAATACTAAAGGAATAAATCCTAAGCAAATTGCAAATTACATTATTAATAAAAAAGTCGATCCAATTAATTTTGAACCGGCAAAAATTATTGATGAAATTTTAAAAGGAAAAACTGAAGAAATCAATGAATCGGAGCTTGATAACATTTTAGATAAGGTTATAATGGATAATACTAAAGCGGTTGAAGATTTTAAAGCAGGAAAAGAGCAAGCGTTAATGTTTCTGATAGGCCAAGTTATTAAAATGGCTGGAAGAAAACTAGATTCTAACTTAATAAGAGAAGAGATAAAAGAGAAAATAAAATGAGTGAGCAAACGACTGAAGTTACAACAACAAAAGGACCTCCAGGAGGAAAAGAAAGAAGAAGTCAGGAAAGATTTTTAGATGAAGAAACGTTCAGGGGATATAAGGCTTGGTCTAAATCTTTACGAGACCGGGTGCAAAATGGTGCTTTAGAGAAAGAAGATGCGGACGTTCTCTTAGCAACTGCATTAATGCGAAGAGATAAAAGATTAGAAAGAGACCGCATGACAAGGCTTTATCGTCAGGAATTATTGCGTCCAAAAATAGACGAAATGATTAAAATCGGAAAACCTTTCGGAATCTTAATAACAGATTTGGATAGATTCGGAGAGATCAACAAACTGTATGGGCAGAATGCAGGAGATGATGTAATTGTTCAAGCTGCGATGAGAGTTACAGAAGGTTTAAGGGAGGAATCTAAGGGTCGTTTGGAAGATTTCCCTTTCCCTTATAGAAGCGGTGGAGATGAAAACGCAGTAATTCTCCCGGGAATTGACAGCTTGTCAAAGTTAAAGGTAGTCACAGATAAAATAAGCGATGCAATAAAATACGCCCCTTTTCCTATTCCGCATAAAAGAGGCGTCGAATTAAATTTAACAATTAGTATTGGCGGGACTCTCTGGAGCGGTGAAGACACGGAAGAACTTTTAGAGAAGGCGTCTCAAAATTTAAAAGATGCAAAGCAACAAAGAGACACAACGGTTTTAAGATAAATGGCAGATTTTGTACACCTTCATAACCACAGTGAGTTTTCACTACTTGACGGGCTTGCAAAAACTAAAGCCATGGCCCAGCGTGCAAAAGAGCTTAATATGAAAGCTGTCGCGATAACCGACCATGGCAATATGTATGGCACCATTTATTTTTACAATGCTTGCTTAGAAGCTGGAATAAAGCCAATTATTGGCTGCGAAATTTATATAAGTAAAAGGACTAGACACGACAAAGAAGTGGGAATCGATGCTGACAATAATCACCTGGTATTACTTGCCAAAAGCAATAGAGGATACAAAAATCTTTTAAAGATAATCTCAATTGCCAATTTAGAAGGATACTATTACAAGCCAAGATCTGATATTGAGCTATTACGAGAATATCATGAGGATTTAATCTGCCTAAGCGGATGCGTAAATGGATTTATTTCTGACGCTCTTCTTCATAATCAGGAAGAAACGGCTTTAAAGCGTGCTGAAACATTAAGTGAAATATTCGGCCCGGAAAACTTTTATATTGAGTTGCAAAAACATACAAATAACAAAGACGTGGATATTGCAAATGAAAAGTTAATCGAATTGTCTCAAAAATTAGGACTTCCTCTTGTAGCTACAAACGACACTCATTATGTTTATCCGCAAGATGCCCAGGCACAAGAAACACTATTGTGTATTCAAACCCAAACCACCTTAAATGATAAAAATAGAAAAATTACAATGATAGATTCTCCGGATTATTACTTGCGTAGCTCAGAGGAAATGGCTGGGCTTTTTATACAAACGCCAGAAGCCATACAAAATACTATAAAAATTTCCGACCAATGTAACGTAGAAATAGAGCTTGGTAAATGGATTATGCCTAAATTTGATGTTCCCGGCAATAAGATACCTTCGGAATATATTCAAGAAAAAGTTAAACAGGGCCTTAAAATAAGATACAAAAACCTTACAAGCGAGATTAAAGAAAGAGCAGAATATGAATTGTCGGTTATTTTAAAGAAAGGGTATGAGACCTACATTCTTATCGTTGCAGACTTTGTGAATTGGGCTAAGTCCAAAGGAATAACGGTTGGACCGGGAAGAGGTTCAAATGCCGGTTCAATTGTTTCATACTCACTGGGAATATCTGACATCGATCCTCTATTTTTTAAGCTTCCTTTTGAGCGTTTTTTAAATCCAATGAGACCTTCTCCCCCCGATATAGATCTTGACTTTGCAGACAACAGAAGAGACGAGGTTATTGACTATGTAACTGCGAAATATGGAAAAAATAAAGTTGCTCAAATCATCACCTTTGGACGGATGGAGGCAAGAGGTTCGGTAAGAGATACTGGAAGGGCAATGGGTATGCCTTATAGCGGTCCCGATAGAATTGCAAAAATGATTCCCATGGGTTGGC
>Ga0154761_167_pt2 | contig 24032 bp, 20 predicted proteins | sample Rifle2008BG16ft_FD_105769 | JGI IMG/M metagenome (GOLD analysis project Ga0154761, IMG submission 105769) | Candidatus Levybacteria bacterium RBG_16_35_11 | reverse complement strand
ACTGCATACCCTGTCCAAGATAGCAGAAAACGCGGGAAAGACCGCCCGGATAGCATTTCGCGTTAACCCTGATGTATCTCCGAAGACTCATCCAAAGATAGCGACCGGTCTTGGTTCCTCCAAGTTCGGGATACCTTCCGGTGAGGTCGTAGATATATACAGCGAAGCTTCGCAACTTCCTGGAATATCGCCCTGCGGCATCCACTGCCACATAGGCTCACAGATACTGGATACATCTCCATTTACAGAAGCAACGCATAAGATGATGGACCTTGTGGAAAAAGTGGTTGGGCTTGGCATTGACCTTGAATTCGTTGATATGGGTTCCGGTCTTGGTATACCATATAAGAAAGGTGAAAAAGCTCCAACACCTCGTGACCATGCGAATGCTATACTTCCTTTATTTAATGAAAGGACGCAGGCTATGGGCATTTCCCCGAAACTCATTCTTGAGCCCGGGCGCTATATTGTTGGCGATACAACCATCCTTCTGACCCGTGTCAATACAATGAAAAAAGCCGCAAAGAATTTTGTGGGCGTTGATGCAGGGTTTAACCTTCTTATCCGTCCCACGATGTACGATTCTTACCATCATGCAGTGGTGGCTAATAAAGCGGCATCAAAGCCTGAGGAAACATATACCATCGTTGGACCTATATGCGAAACCGGGGACATATTTGCAAAGGATAGGGAGCTTCCACGCATTGAAAAAGGCGATATCATCGCCCTGCTCGATGCCGGAGCATATGGATTCAGCATGAGCAGCCAGTACAACGGCAGACCGCGATGTGCTGAGGTTCTTGTAAAAGACGGGAACTCAGATGTCATAAGAAGCGCCGAGGATGTAGGGGACCTGTTGGGGAAGCAGAAGCTTCCGACAAGATTGATGTGAACATCCCCAAGCTATAAATATGTACATATCCTAATAATTACATGATACTTGGAGTGTATCTTTTGTGAGAGTGTGGAGGATGTTATATGACCCAATTCAGGGCTGGGATATTGTTGAAGATCGTTTCTATAGCATGCGGTGTTTCAGCAATCATATTAATATCCATTGCTATTGCTCATCCTGGTGGTATAACCTATTATGAAAATAATATGCCTGTTAAAATTATTGAGATACTTTTGAGCTCTGTGGCTATAATTTATTTGTTGTACGATCTGAGGAACTCCCTGATAATGAACTGGTTGAAGAAATAAACGAATGAAAAATTGAACTATACCTTGATATTAACATGGGATCACGGAGATGGCATACAATTATATTAAATTTAATATATAAATATCCGGCGCACGATGGGAAGCACGATAATCAGTGTGCAGTTCATTGTTTCAGGGATCCTGGCTGAGAATTGGTCTTCCCACAATAATTCTATTAACTGGTTGAAGAAAGAAAAGAAAAAAAGAGGAGTAAAAAATTTACTCCCTCTCAACGCTATTCTTCTTTTTTCTTTAACCTGTAGTATGCGACTACTATCACCACGGCCAATACTATCCCTATCACGATCAGGATATATGTCAAAGTTGACGCTGCAGGCGGTTTTGCTGTCTCGGTCCGGGTCGCAGTTGTTTCTCCAGTTGTAGCTGGAGTTGTTCCAGATTGCGTACCTTCCGGTGTTTTGACTGGATTAATTTCAGATACTTTTGCAGAAATTGCAAATGGCGAGAAGCTTGTTGTCTTCCCTTCAAATACCGTATATAAATCCAGCTTTCCTATTATAGTGGTTTCAAGCTGGATCCACTTACTTCCATCCCATTTGAGCAATTTCACATCTGAACCGGATATGCCATTGGAGGTCAGCCATGAGTTATCGATCTTAAAATTGATCGTCGCATCTTTGATATTCTTTGAGGTTGCAAATCCTGAGGTTCCGACCCATATGTTAACATTCTTATAAACCATTCCAGGTGCCGCTATCTTTACAAGGGTTGATGTATTTTTCAGTACTTCCACAGAAACTGTTTGCATTCCGGCACTGACATTTCCTGTTATTTTCACATATATCAATGGATTGCTCGCATTCTTAAAACTGTATGTTGTGGTCAAATCTTTGAAGATCTGCAGTTCGTATCTTTCTTTTAAAACAATATTGGAAAAATTTTCGCCTGATCCTCCACCGCCGCCACCTCCTCCACCGCCGCTGCTACCTCCGCTTGATGGAGGTGTTGTAGCAGTAACTGTTCCTGCCACACCATAGGATGAGAAGTGTGTGACATTTGCCCAGACATAATTGCCCGTTTCATTAACACCACTGGCGTTCAGGTTGACATTACGACCATCTTCTGCAACTTCAAGTGTTCGTGGGCATGTACCGCATTCCAATTTAACCCAACTTGCTGGAGTTGTATTTGAAAGATATCTTGCCGGTCTCAAGGTGCTTTCAACCACATTTGAAGGAATGTCTGATTGATTATAATACATTCTCATGTGGATATATGAGATATTGTCATACCATGTTGGATCATCTATTGAATAATTGAAGTAAAGACCCGGCATAGCACCTGCTCCAAGACCACCTGTTGATGCATTGATCTGGTATGAAACATTCGTCGGGGGATTTACCTGTACTGTAACATTCAAATTGACAGCGCTCGCGTTAGTTCCTGCTACAATCATGAATGAGAAGTTGCCTACTGGCGTCTGAATCAGACCAGATTCAGTAGTATTACCGGCATCAATTCCAGGTATCGGGACCGTGATTATTCTTGGTAGGATTTCAAATGATACTGAATTTGTTGACAAGAAATCAACTGCTTGATTTCCGACTGCATAAACATTGGTTCTGGCAGTATAATTCCCATCATACATATTGGTTGTATTAAGGGTTATTGCGTATGAAACATTCAACGGTGTTAATCCGGCGCCACCTGCAGAACCATATCCGTATCCAGAACCGAAAGGATATGTAATGCCTGTATTATAGCCGTATCCAATTCCTGGCCCAAATCCATAATTACTGGAGTTAAAACCATCTGAAGGATTTGCCACAATAGTTATTTCATTCGGATAACCAGTTGCGTAGCCCTGAATATCTCCTCCAGCCGGATTAAACGAAAATGACCTTGGTAACGGACCTGATAAATTCAGGTATATTCTCTGTATCGGAACATAAGCATCAGGGCTTGATAAATTCACCCATGTTGTGAAGGTGATGTTTCCTGCAGCCCCTGTGGCCCCTGCCGTGACATTGGGTTTATTGGCAGACAATGTTACCTTCAGGGCGCTTGCCAGAGGTCCAGATAATATCAACATCGCTACTATCAAAAACGTTATCAGCATGCTTGCTAACAACGATACTTTACTATTCTTTTTATTTCCCACTATGGTATCCTCCTTTTTCCTTCAACCACCTTTGTGACAAAAATATCACTGGTATTTGAAAATTTGAACATATTTTATTCCTTACATAATCGGAAACTATTTATAGATTACCATAATGATTATGATAGATATTCAAAATATCATTAATTCAGGTTGAAGGAGAATTTGCATGGTGGATAATTCGATAATTGTACCAACATATAATGAAAAAAATCCATACTTATCTGTCGTGATCCCGGCATATAATGAGGAAAAAAGAATAAAAGATTCACTGACTGAAACATGTGCTGCATTTGATTCATTCCCTATATCATATGAAATAATCGTTGTGAATGATGGAAGCACAGATCGTACTTTTGAGGAAGCTTCAACGATCGCACAAAAGCGTAATAATGTAAAAGTGGTTCATTACACAAAGAACGGTGGAAAAGGAAATGCAGTAAGATACGGCTGTAAATTTGTGACAGGAAATTTTGTCACGTTCCTGGATGCTGATCTTGAGCTTCATCCAAAACAATTGAAAGGCTTTATTGAATCAATGAAAAAATACGATATGGATATAGTAGTAGGCTCAAAACGTCATCCATTTTCAAAAGTAAATTATCCATATCATCGGAAAATATTGAGCTGGTTTTACCACCTCTTGATAAAGATGATATTCAATTTGCCTGTTAATGATACTCAGGTAGGTTTAAAACTATTCAAACGTGGAGTTATTGATACAGTGATACCAAAAATGCTTGTAAAGAGATATGCATACGATGTTGAGCTGCTTGTGATCGCCAAAAGATTGGGTTTTAAGATGATGGAAGCTCCTATCGAACTTAATTTCACGCGAAAAATAGGAAGGATAAGATTAACAGATATAAGAAAGATAGCAAATGATACAGCTGCAATATTTTACAGGATGCATATACTTAAATATTATGATCAAAAACATGAACAAAATCAGATTATGATATTTCCTGAGAAAAATGAAGTGCCAGCATAAAAATTGTGGAAATAAGGAAAAGGTATGGCTCCCCCATATTTCAAGGGAAGATGAGCATGGATTAAAATCGCATCCATATTGTATTTACTGCGGCGCTGTCAAGAATATTTCATCTGATATGCCAAAAAAAATTGGGTATTATTTAAATGTCCTGGCTGTGATCCGTAAGGATCATCGCATCTCTGAAGCGCAAATAAGGCTTATTGTTAATGATCTGAACAATAGGGAAGATTTTGAAGATCCATACTGGACGACTGGATTTTCCCAGGAAAAAATGTTCCTTGAATCCCTTAAAAAATTCTGCAATGTTCCGGAAAATATTATTAAATCGAGGCTCCATTTTGGGTAAGGGGAGCGCGATTTTCTGTCCGATCAAGACCATGGTCAATAACTACTCAGCCATACTGTATTGAGCAAATGCTATGAGAAAAGGTATGGTAGAGGTAGCGAAGCTTTTTTTAGATCGTGATATCGCAGGGACTGAGCCGCTGTATTACACTTATCGGAGGGAGGATGGGTATATTACGCGATCCTGCGCCATGGTCGGAATGAATCTTATAAGAGGCAGATAAGGTTAAGTCTGATTGGGATAGAAGTATTGAAACATTTAAGACTGCGTGAATCTTATATAAATTGAATATCAAACTTGGTCTAAGAGGATTTGAAATGGAAATCAAGACAGTTAAAGAAGGAATTCTAATCCCAAAAGGAATTCTAAGGCAACTCGGTATTGAGAACTTTGAAATTCTGACCGGAAAACATGAAATTTTAATAAGGCATAAAACCAGCACTAGACGGCACTATGGATTTGTGGGTTCAAAGAAAATTGACGAAGAATTTATTTTGTCTTTGGAAAATGACTGGAATGAAAGGGGAGAAATTTGAAAATATCTGAATATAATAAGTCTGAATGTATTTTTATAGATGCCAATATTTTCCTGGATTATTCTTTACCCAATCCAAAATATGGTGAATCTGCGGCATTTTTCTTAGAAAAGATTGAACTTAGCGAGATAAAAGCAGTGACGACCCCTATTGTTCTTGATGAAGTTTCATTTATAATCCTGATGCAAAAAGGTTCACTTCTTCTTAAAATACAAGATCGGAAAGTAATCATTAAGTCTATAAAAAATGATGTGAATTTTTCCAATTTATGTTATGAATCGGTTGAAGAATTTAATGATTTTATAGAATGTTTGAAAGGATTAAAAATTGTTTCTGTGAATTTTAAGGATTATAAACAAGCATCAGAATTGGGCAAAAAATATTTGTTATTACCCAGTGATGCTCTTCATGCGTCTGTAATGGAAAACAATAAAATCCGAAATATAGCTACGAGAGATGAGGATTTTGAACGAATTGAAGGCATAACTGTCTGGAAATCGTGAATATTCCTGCCTGCGTGCCCCTTGCAACCCCCAATCCTCGCGCTATCCTATGCTTTTCTTTAGACCGGATCGACAGGATTTACAGGATCAGTCACTAAAATCGTATCCTGTCGATCCTGTTCATCCTGTCAAATGATGTGGTTTTAACCGTTATGGAAATCTAGCTCGATATGTTCACCGAAGCTACCGATTTTTCTAACTCTCACGCAAAACAAAAATCCAAAAACAATAACCACCGAGACCATTAACTTACATATTGATATGATCTTCACTTCTTTGCGCACTTGCGTTCTTCGCGGTTTAAAGTAATTGCTACTTCAATGGGCGCAAAGATCGCAAAGAACACCAATTGTAACCGTCACACTCCACCGACATCTTTATTTATAGTTATCATTATTATGTAAATCCGGCGAAGGGTAATGAAAAAACAGGCAAGCAGGGTATCGAAAAGAGTGGATCGTTCATGGGCAAGGATTTCGTGAATATCCAATGAACATCCTCATCTACAACTGGCGCGATATAAAAAACCCCGCAGCAGGTGGCGCAGAGGTAGTAACTCACGAAATTTCAAAACGCCTTGTTTTAAAAGGACATAAGATCAGCCTATTCACATCGGGTTTCAAAGGCTGCAAAGAAAAAGAAACGATCGATGGTGTGGAAATCATACGATCGGGCGGTCGCTTCACCGTTTATTTAAAAGCACCGCAATATTATAAGAAAAATACATGAAGAACTAATCATTTCCAGAAGGAATATTGAATGAATCCATTGATATCTATTATTATACCTTGCAAGGATATTGATCCACAGACTTCTGAGTGTATTCAAAAATGCAAAGAGCTTGATTATGATAATTTTGAGATCATAGTGCTACCCGACCATGAACATTCTTTCTTACCTCAAGTAAAAATAGTGGCTACAGGGGAAGTGTCACCAGGTAAGAAAAGAAATATTGGAGAAAAAAACTCAACTGGAGAATTTCTTGCTTTTATTGATTCAGATGCTTATCCTCAAAAGGAATGGTTGAAAAATGCCATAGAATATTTCAATGATCCTGATATTGCAGCTGTTGGGGGACCAGGGATAACGCCAGTTGAAGATCAGATCTTGGAGAAAGCAGGAGGTTATGTTCTTTCATCATTTATGATGGGAGGTCTTTCAAATAGATTCCGTCTGGGAAAATCAATTGTATCTAAAGATATACATTCATGTAATTTCATCACTCGCAGATCGATCATTGAGAAAATCGGGGGATGGAATGAAAAATACTGGCCTGGAGAAGATACGTTGATATGTCTTAATATTGATAAAACTGGTAAAAAGATGTTGGAATCCGCTGATGTTGTTGTTCACCACCATAGAAGACCATTATTTACCAGGCATATTAAGCAAGTCTCAAGGTTCGGTATGCACCGTGGATTTTTTGCAAAAAGGTTTCCTGAAACTTCTTTGCGATTCAATTATTTTATCCCATCAATACTTGTTGTCTTTATGCTAATTGGTTCTGTGTTCTCTTTTTTTGAAAAATCTTTCTTCCCATATTTTATTTTTATTTTTGGAATGTATATATTGGCAGTGCTTGTAGCATCCTTTTTAGCATATACTGATGGGAAGGATCTACGCCTTCTACCTCTTGTTTTTGCAGGAATGATCGTCACACATTTTATATATGGTATCTACTTTATTGCAGGATTATTATCCAGTGAGTTGGAAAGATAAAATGAAAATCGTAATTTCGTATCCACCTCTAGAAAGCCCGAAAGGCACACCATTACTTTCCCAGAACAGGCAGTTCCAGTGGTTCAATAATCCCACATATATTTATCCGATGGTTCCAGCCTATGCCGCAACACTTTTAAAAAAAAATGGCTATGAAGTTTTGTGGGATGACGCAATCGCTGAAAATAAAAGCTATGATGAGTGGCGGGAAAATATCGAAAGGATTCAACCTGATCTAATTGCATTGGAAACAAAAACCCCCGTTGTAAAAAAACACTGGTCTTTTGTTAATGATATTAAGAGCATTTCTCCTGAAACAAAAATTGTTCTGATGGGCGATCATGTAACAGCACTTCCCAAAGAATCCATGGAAAAATGCATGGCGGATTTTATTATCACAGGCGGAGATTATGATTTTCTATTGCTAAATCTTGCGGATCATATTTCCAGAGGGGAGGAATTAGAACCTGGAATATGGTTCAGGACAATTGGGGAAATAAGGAATACGGGTAAGTTCGTACTTGATCATGATCTTGACAGCCTGCCTTTTATCGACAGGGATCTTACCAGATGGAAGCTTTACAGTGAGAAAAACGGGAATTATAAAAGACTTCCCGGTACATACACAATGGTGGGACGGGACTGCTGGTGGGGAAAATGTTCCTTTTGTTCATGGACTACCACTTATCCTTCTTTCAGGGCACGATCCCCTGAAAAACTTCTGGATGAGATCGGGATGCTTATTGAAAAATATGAAGTAAAAGATATAATGGATGATTCAGGATCTTTTCCGGTGGGAAAATGGCTTCATGATTTCTGTGATGGAATGATAGAGCGTGGGTATAATAAAATGATCAATATGCACTGCAATATGCGTGTAAATGCACTTTCCCAGGATGAATATGATCTCATGGGAAAAGCTGGATTTAAATTCATATTATATGGTGTGGAATCTGCCAACCAGAGTACACTTGACAGAATAAAAAAGGGTACAAAAATTGAGGATATCGCCAAAGCCTGCATGATGGCAAAAACGGCGGGTCTTGCTCCTCACCTTACTGTAATGATGGGATATCCATGGGAGACAAAAACAGACGCTTTGAACACTGTCATACTTGCTCAGGAAATTTTCAAAAAAGGGTGGGCAGACACACTTCAAGCCACGATCGTTATTCCCTATCCCGGAACGCCACTTTTTCGGGAATGCAAAGAAAATGGCTGGCTTATGACCGAGGATTGGGACAAATTTGATATGCGTGAGCCTGTTATGAAATGTCCGATGACAGAGCAGGAGATAAAAGAGATGATGCAGGAATTGTACAAGGTATTCATTACACCAAATTACATTTTGAGAAGATTTCTATCAATAAGGAACTTTGATGATATGAGGTTTATTGGAAAAGGTGTAAAAGCAGTATTTGGCCATCTCACCGATTTTTCGAACAAGGAAAAGTGTAGGGACTGAGCCGCTGTATTACACTTATCGAAAGGAGGATGGGTATATTACGCGATACTGCGCCATGCTGGGGATGAACGACCCACTGTGCTTATTCCTAGGGAATTATGACAGGATGTGCATGGTAACAGGTAATGGAATGAGATGCCTGTGATCCAGGAAGATAAGGGGAAATAGATTTCAAATAAATTTATAAAGGATATCTTACATAATAAAATTGATTTCATATGACAGAGTTTCTGGTAAAAGAAGGGTTAAATTTTTTAATTCCTAAATATTTTAAAAATAGAGCTGAATTACTGGAAGAATCCGTAAAAATAATATTGCGTTCTAATCAGAGTATGAAGAAAGAATTAGCTATATATTTATATTTAAATGATAAAATATCAATTTCAAAGGCAGCGGAAGTTGCTGGGGTAACCACAGTTGAATTTAAAGAGATTTTAGCAGAAAGGGGCTATAGAAGGATTGTGGAAAGTGAACCTATTGAAGAGATCGATAGAAAAATCAAAGAGGTTTTTGGATGATAGCGGTTGCAGATACCGATATATTGAGCATGTTCGGTAAGGTCAAATCTGCAAATTTGTTAAAGTCATTTTCATAAAATTTATATCCCAATGGCAGTCTATGAAGAATTACTGAAAACAAAAGAGATGGGATTTTCCTTCATTGATGAAATATTAAAACACGTCATAGTAATCAATTTTGATGATGAAGAACATAAAGAATATCTTTTGTTACTCAACAAAGAGAAGTATCTTCACAAGGGAGAATTGATGTGCATCGTCCTATGCAAACATAGGAAATGCATTTGTTTGACGAACGATAAACATGCCAAGAATTTTTGTCGCGAAAATGGAATCTTGTTTTTTGACATTAAAGGCATTCTCAGAGCGCTCTTTTTACAAAATATACTGAAAGAAAAAGAAATTCGAAGATTAGCTTCAGAAATTGAAGAGAAAGATAATACCTCAATAAAAGGACTTGAAGAAATATTTTCTAAATTGAAAAATGCTTAAATTTTGACTGTATGAAACGTATTTACTTAATAGAATCACATAATATATACAAAATTTCAGGCGCCAGTATGTATCCATGCAACCCCAATCCTCGTGTCATCCGGTGCATTTCTGATCCTCAACTGAACCGACAAATCAAACACCGACAGGTTTAATAATACATATCATAATCATAGGAGTCGTTGGTTTTGACTGAATTGAAGGTATCAAAAATGGGTGTAACGGAGGCATGAACGATTGGATAAACATTCCATATTAGAGTTCGTTCTTTTATACAATTTATCAAGAGCCTCTGGCAGTTCGATTTTCAATCCGATCAAGACCGCGATCAATAACTACTCAGCCGTGCTATATTGAGCAAATGCTGTGATAAAAGGCATGGTAGAGATAGCTGAGCGTTTTTTGAAGAGGAACACGGATCGTGCAGATGATCCGTGAAGAACCGATAAAAAAACCGCAGATGAACGCCGATGAACGCAGATTTGTTGCATGGTTTACGCGTTCATATGACCAACAATCAATGGCAGAACAATATAATCACATAATCATTATAAAAATCCGGCGCTCAAGCGCTCCTCCAATCATCCTAAATCCTCACGCTACCCGATGAGATTTTCGAGCATGTCTTCTAGAATATTTCAGAAAAAACCACAGAGTTCGTATTGTAAAATTCAAAATAGCAAATGAAAACTCTTAATCAAGATCGACATACTTAATAATCTTAATAATCATAAAGTGCAAAAGGGACTGACATAACGATGGTATCAAAAACAAGCATGCAAGAATCACAAAAAAGCAACCCCTCCATCTCCATCATCACCCCCACATACAACTCTGGATTCTGCTGAAGTCATTCTTTTTGATTCGGATCTTAAGGAAAGAGTTATTGACTATGCAGTAAAAATCAAGGCGGAAGGTTTTGATAACATCATAGCGATAACGACTATCCTTTATGGGGCGACTCTAATAACCAACGATAAGCCGTTCCATGATAAATTAACTCCTTTCTTGGATGAATATCAAATCAAAATAAAATTTTTCAGGGACTTGAATCTCGATGAGCTGGGATGAAAACTTATGAAGCAGTAAATTTCTGCGCTTTTGAAAATTCAGAATAAGCTTTGAGGAATTATCGTACAATAAATATAAAATCTCGGCGCCAATCTATCCCCTTGCAACCCCCAATCCTCGCGCTATCCTATGCTTTTCTTCAGACCGGATCAACAGGATTTACAGGATCAATCACTAAAATCGCATCCTTTCGATCCAGTTAATCCTGTCAAATGCCGATATTAAGAAAACAGCAGATACATTCAATTCAGATTCTCACGGAGGAGTAAACCTATTATCGAAAAAACACATCATATTTCAAATAACCGCTACCCCCCCATCTCCATCATAACCCCCACATACAACTCCGCCAAAACCCTGGCATTCTGCCTAGATTCCATCAAAACCCAGGACTACAAAGGAGATATAGAGATCATAATCGCAGACGGCGGCTCGACCGACAGCACTCTTGAAATAGCTCGAAAATACACTGATAAGATCTATCCAAACCCCCTTAAAACCGGTGAAGCAGGCAAAGCTGCGGGTGTGAAACATGCACAGAATGAGATCATCGCTCTTATCGATTCTGACAATATCCTTCCTTCAAGGGACTGGCTTTCCAGAATGGTTGAGCCATTCCAGGACAGGGAGATCGCGGGGACTGAGCCGCTGGATTATACTTATCGAAAGGAGGATGGGTATATTACGCGATACTGCGCCATGCTGGGGATGAACGATCCGCTGTGCTTGTTCCTGGGGAATTATGACAGGATGTGCATGGTAACAGGTAAATGGACAGAGATGCCGGTGATCCAGGAAGATAAGGGGAACTATATTAAGATCGAACTTGATGATAAGAAGCTGCCAACCATAGGCGCGAACGGGTTCCTTGTGAGACGGGATGCTTTGATGGGTTGTTCCATTGGTGATTACCTGTTTGATATCGATATTGTTTATGAACTGATAACACAGGGAAAGAATAAGTTTGCGAAAGTCAAGGTGGGAATTGTGCATCTTTTCTCAGGGGATGTTTTTACTTTCATAAAAAAGCAGAGGCGAAGGATCAATGACTATGCGTATTATAAAGAGCAGAAGCTCAGGAAGTATCCATGGGGTGAACTTGGAAAACAGAAATTGTTGAAATTCATTGTTTATACGGTGACTGTTCTTCCGCTGGTGTCTCAAGTTTTGAGAGGTTACTGGCAGAAGCAGGACAGAGCGTGGTGGTTTCATATACCGGCGTGCTGGATAACGATGGCGGTGTATGCAGCCGGTACTATAGCAAACCTTTCAGGTGCTAAACCTGAAGACAGGAAAAACTGGCAAAAAAATGAAATATGATTTCATGAGTTGAGTTGGAGAGGTAATTTATGTACAAAAAATTGAAAATGTTAAAAAACATGTATTCAGCTTACTGGAATTACAAGAAAGGTAAAATTACTCTTCCTTATTTGCCAACAGCGTTATGGATTGAACCGACAAACGTCTGTAATCTAAGATGTATAATGTGTCCGAATTCTGTAAGTAAGCAGAAAACTTATGGCTATATGGATATGGATATGTACAAAAAAATAATAGATGAGGCAAAAGATTTTATTACCTTTATAGTGCTATGTATATCTGGCGAGCCTTTGCTCAATCAAAATTTGCCACAAATGATAGAATACGCAAAAAAAGCAAATATTAATACGACACTTTCAACAAACGCTTCCTTATTGACTCCTCAGTTATCGCACAGAATATTAAATGCAGATTTAGATGCAATATATATTTCTTTTGATGGGTGCAGTCCTGAAATTTATGAAAAAATAAGAATAGGGAGTAATTTCGAAAAGACATTAATGAATATTATTGATTTTTTAAAAATTAAAAAAGAATTAAAAAAGAAGACGATTGTTGAATTACAAATTTTGATTTTGGATCAAGACGGCAAAAAAGATTATGAACAAAATATTTCCGCTTTTAAAAAGAATTTTATTGGTTTACCATTAAATTTAATCCAAACCCGCCAGCCCAGTACATGGGGAAGCAATTTATCATCAACCAATAAATATGAGTTCAAAAAATTAGGAACTAATTATTCACCTTGTTCTTATTTGTGGTGTTCAATGCATATTCTTTGGAATGGTAATGCTGTTGCTTGCACTTCAGATTTTTTTGCGGATAATGTATTAGGTAAATTTCCAGACCAGTCTTTAAAGGAAATTTGGAATAGTGAAAAATATCAGTTGTTTCGTAAAGCAATGTTGGAAAAAAAGTTCGATAATTATTTTAAAACCTGCAAAGATTGCGATAGTTTGTGGAGTGAAACTATTTTAGGCATGCCACCGGGTATAAGAGGTGTTTTTGCCCTTTCATTGTGTAGCATTGTTGGGTATGATAAATTTAAATATTTTAAAAAATTTGCCGGAAAATTAAACTCAGATTTTGTAATTAAGTCTGTGGAATAGTAACGCATTTATGGGTTAAGATATGGTGTAGGATTTCAATATTTGAAACAAGAGGTTAAGAGTGCAATATTTAGCAATCTGTAGATGATAAATTCAATATTATTAAATTTAGTTTGACTATTTGTTAAATAAAACTAAATCATAGTGATTTAATTCTAGGAGGATTAAAAATGGATGTTTTGTTGATAAATCCAAAAAATATTTTTGAAAAAAAAAGTGAGAAAGTTAAAGCAAAATTTGCCCTGTCTTTATATCCACCTTTAGGTATTTTATATATAGCATCGGTCTTGGAGAAAAAAAGAATTAGTGTTGAAATAGTTGATGCAATAGCTTCAGATATTTCTCTTGAAGAAATAATACATAATATTCAAAAAAATAAACCAAAAATCATTGGGATAACTGCAACAACACCTCAAATTAGAGGAGCTGTACAAATTGCACAACTTATTAAAAAACAATATTGTGACGATATTGTAATAGGAATAGGAGGGCCACATGTTAGTGCAGATAAAAGTTTCATTGAAAGGTTTAATTGTTTTGATTTTTCGATTGAGGGAGAAGGAGAAATCACTTTTTCTGAAATAGTTTTGGAGGTTTTGAATGGTAAAAAAATACGAGGAAATTATAAAGGGGAAATCATTAATAATTTAGATGAAAATCCTTTCCCTGCAAGACACCTAATTTCTAATGTAAATTATTACATTAAAGATTATGGAAAACATTTTGCTACAATTCATACAACAAGAGGTTGTCCTTTCAACTGTGTATACTGTAGTAATCCAGTTACAGATCGAAAAATGAGATTCCGTTCTCCAACAAATGTTGTTGACGAAATGCAATACTGCATTAATACTATTAACGCTAAACTAATTCTTTTTACAGATGATACTTTCACAGCAAATCGAAAAAGAACAGAAGAAATATGCCTTGAAATCATGAAAAGAAATTTTAAGGTAGATTGGTTTTGTGAAACTAGGGCTGATTTAGTAGACCGAGATTTGTTGGAATTAATGTATAAATCAGGTTGTAAGGAAATATCATTTGGTGTAGAAACTGGTAACGAAAAGCTGAGATTTGAAGTAATTAGAAAACGAATAAATGATCTAGATCTTATTAAAGCGTTCGAATTGTGTAGAGAAATGGGAATAAAGACATCTGCATTCTGTATGCTTGGGTTTCCAACTGAAACTGAGAAAGATATGTATGAAACATACAAACTTTGTTTAAAGTTAAAACCAGATACTATGGGTTTGCATCTAACGGTTCCAATGCCTGGAGCAGACATCTTTTATGAAGCAATACGTGAAAAGAAAATTGATATTGATATTTGGGATCAGTATGCAAAAGGTTTAACATCCATCCAACCCGTTTATATACCCAATGGTTTTTCTTTATCCGATTTGCGCGAAGTGCAGAAGGATATATACCGAAAATATTATTTTAGACCTCAATATATAATATCACGATTCATATCTGACTTCAAATCGTTTGAATCATTGAAACAAGATGCTATTTTAGCTCTTAATCTTCTCTATAGATCGTCAACTACTACGGGAAGACCTTAATGTTAATTATATGCGAAAATTGAATAATTCAAAAATAGGTTGATTTTAATGAAATTTCAAAATAATATCGAACAACGTTTGACTGGTAGGTATAACAAATCTTTTGCATTCGTTGGTAATGTTAAAGATAAAACAATTTTAGATGTAGGTTGTTCATTTGGCTGGTTTGAAAAATGGGCCATTGAAAATAATTGTAAGAGAATAATTGGTATAGAACCTAGCGAGGTTGATGTGAAATATTTAAAAGATGCAATACCCAATGCAACATTCATTAGTGGTTCAGCACTTTGTGTACCTTATGAAAATGATTATTTTGAAATATTAGTGATGTGGGAAGTTTTAGAACACCTTCCTAAAAATTCAGAAAATATTTCATTTCAAGAGATTTATAGAGTCTTAAAACCCGGTGGCTATTTATTCCTTTCAACACCAAATAGAACTTTTTGGTCATGTTCTCTTGATCCTGCATGGTGGTTAGTTGGTCACAGACATTATAATATCAATGAATTGAAAGAAAAATTGGAAGATTCTGGGTTCGAAATTATCAATATCGAATATGGCGGAAGATTTTACGAGTTGATTAGTATGATATTGTTATATATTTTTAAATGGTGTTTTAAAAGTGAAATGCCATTTAAATCCTGGTTTGATAAAAAAAGAGATGCCGAATTTCTTGATGGAGCAGGATTCACAAATGTTTTTTTGAAAGTTAGAAAATCTTTATCATTAAATTAAGAGTTATCATGACAGGTGGACAATGGAACTGATTGATAAAGAATTTAAGGTTTTTGCATTCATAAATGCTTTTTGGACTCAAGGGAAAGGTATGGGGGGTGGTGATACACGTGCGATAGCAATATTTAAAGCTCTTAAGTTAAAAGGTGTTGATATAGAGATAGTTACGTCAAATATGGGTTTTACAAATTATAGAAATCATATTGATGTAAAATATACTATTATTCCGTTTTCCTTTACTGATAAATTTGGATTACCGATTAGTTATATTTTTAGAACTATTATTGCCTGTTTTTTACCACAAAAGGTTAATAAACAACCAATCTTCTACTCGACATCAGATTTTCTTCCAGACGTTTTTCCCGCTTTTGCTGCTAAAGTAAAAGATCGAAAGATAAAGTGGGTCCAATTAATTTTCCATTTAATTCCACCCAATCGATTTATTTCTCATTATGCTCAACAAATTAGCTTTTTCTTTATAAAACGCTTTGCAGATTTGATAATAGTAGATAACAACATACTTAAAGAAGATTTGGTTTGTCAGGGATTTGATATAAGAAAAATTGAGTTTAATCCTCCGGGTATAGATGTGGGATTTTTTAAATGCATGAAAAAAAACCATAAAAGATATGATGCGGTTTCTATGGGCAGGATCCATACGTCAAAAGGTATATTTGATTTGGTAAAAATTTGGAAATATGTTTGCAAGTTGAGGCCAGATGCGAAATTAGCGATTATTGGCACGGGTGACGAAGAAATTAAGCTGAAACTAGAGAAAAAAATAGAAGAAGCACACTTGAGTCAAAATATTGAACTGTTGGGTTTTCTGGAAAATGATGAAGCATTTAGTATAGTAAATTCATGTAAATTATTCGTATCAGCAAGTCATGAAGAAGGATTTGGAATTGCAATACTTGAAGCAATGGCGTGTGGCCTGCCAGTTATAGCGTGGAATTTACCAGTATACTCCGAAGTGTTTCCTAGAGGGCTGATACAAATTGAAGAGAACAATTTTAAAGATTTTTCCAAGGCTATATATTGCTTATTATCAGATGAGAAAAAGTATTCCAAATTTAGGAAAGATGCTTTGGACTTATCGTTAAGATATAATTGGGATGAAATTGCCGAAAAAGAAATGAACCTAATTAAGCAGATGATTACATAAAAGAATAAGTAGATAGGCTGGAGGTAAAAATAATGGAAAAAAGTCTTTTGAAAATTATTCCCATCCGTATGATACAAATAGGTACTATACCGAGCATGTTTTCTGCGTTGGAAGGAATTATTCCATATGGTAAGTTTCTCGTATATATTTACATACCCTATTTGGCTAGGTTTGAGATTGCCATTAATAGAAGTGGGAGACAATGTTTTCCTAAATGGCTAGATTGTATGTCACAATATAGGTTTGTGGGAGCGGTGGGAGCGAATCTATGAAAATTTGCATAATATTGGATTGCTTGGATGTAGACCAATTTACAGGAATTCCAATGTGTGCATACAATTTGACCAAAAATATCTTGGAAATTGATAATAAAAATGAATATTATTTATTACACTCCAAAAACACACAATTAGACATATACAAACATGCTAATGAAATTATATTACCATTAAACTACTCTCGTGAAATAAGATATTCAATTCAAATACCTTTTTTTTTAAGAAAATATAATTTTGATGTTGTGTTCACACCGGAGCATTTTCCGCCACTTTTCATGCAAAAAAAAACGTTATTAATTATACATGATCTATCACCCTTGATATATCCTGATACGAGACAATATCCTTTGATAAGTAAATTAAAACACAAATATTTGTTTGGTTTTTTACTGAAGATATTCACTAAAAAAATTATTACCGTATCAATGAATACAAAGAACGATTTAATAAGATATTTAAACATATCTGGAGAAAAAATCACTGTAATATATAATGGCTTAAATGAACCGTTTATTGCATATAGAAATGATATTTCTCTTGAAAAAACAATACCAAAATTTAATTTACCAAAACATTTTCTTTTGTGTGTTGCAACGTTGGAACCTCGAAAGAATATTTTGATGATAATCGAGGCATATCATAAACTAAAGAAAATGGGTTTTGAACAGAAATTGGTATTGGTTGGCAAAAAGGGTTGGAAATATAATAATATACATACTAAAATAAAACAATTGGGCCTAGAAAATGAAGTTGTGTTTACAGGATATGTTTCAGACAGGGACTTATCTGTAATATATCATATAGCTGATGTATTTATTTATCCATCATTATATGAAGGTTTTGGGTTTCCACCGTTAGAAGCGATGGCATGTGGTTGTCCTGTAATAACGTCAGATTCATCCAGTCTTCCTGAAGTTGTAGGAAATGCAGCAATTAAGATAAATCCTCGTGACATAAATGAATTAACTGATGCAATAGAAAAGTTGTTGGTTGATCCAAATTTAAGAGATATTATGATTATTAAAGGAATTAAACAAGCACAAAAATTCAGATGGAATGAAACCGCAAAAGAATATATCAAAATATTTAATGCGTTCGGCGACACTTAGTTCAGTGAAATCAAACTTTGCCAATATCAATCAAAACCATTAATATAAAACCTTTAAATTTGGCTTGTAAAAATTTTAGTATTGTGTGTAAAAATTTAAAACCTTAACTCCGCAATTTTGGAGGTAATATATTCAGTTCAAAATATTTTGCTAACTTTAATGCTCTTTTTATCCGGATAATCCCATTTCATTGTTGAGTGTTTCAGATCATTTTTTTTGTTAAGTTTCCTGCGCTATGGTAGCAATAATATTTTATCTTTTTCATCCTATAATAGTTCCAAAGTCAATTTTTAGATCTATTCCCTATAGGGTCGATGAAAATTTAAATCTTTTTTTCAAAATTTTTCTTATGGAAACATTAACAATAGTAGAATTTATTAAAATATTACACTTAAATAAATATGATTAAACCCTCTAATTTTGCGGAGTTTGGGTCTGAAAGATAAATTGGATCTGGTTAATATGATTGAAGAAATTTATAATGGATTAGAATACGTGTTACATGGTGACAAAAAATATAGACGATTTCAAGTGATGTTTAATCACTTTTTGAAAAAAACACCACTTAAATTATTTATTGAACTGACAAATGATTGCAATGCACACTGTACTACATGTTTAAATAAAGATATGAAACGAAAACGGGGAGTGATGGATTTTGATTTTTTCAAGAAACTTGTGGATGTTTCATGCACCAAAAAGATTGGATATGTTCATCTGTATGGGGTAGGTGAATCATATATTGTATCGAATGTAGAAATGTATTTTGACTATGCTATAAAAAAATATTCTGAATATGGCGTTGACACAATTTTAACATCTAATGGAGAAATAATTTCTCAAATACCTTCTGGCATATCAGAGGTTTTAATCAGCTTCAATGCAGGTAAAAAAGAAACATATGAAAGAATAACTGGTTTAAATTTCAATAAAACGTTACAAAATATATATAGATTGAATGAAACTGGTCAATTAGTCGACAATGTAACTATAAGAATGTTGGTTTCGGAAGAAACCGAATCAGAAGTTGACTTATTTTATGATTTATTCAAGCATGTTGATGCACATATAGAGCTATCATATAAATACGATAATCAACATAATGCGATTGATAATAAAACAATTAAGAAACTTGCAGTTAAATACGACAATAGAGTAGCTTGTAATTATGTTACAAGGGGTATAAACGTTTGTTGGAATGGTGATGTTATTTTATGCCCACATGATTTTGAAGGAGAAATTTGTTTTGGAAATTTGTACAATCAAACATGGGATGATATTTTGAACTCTGAGTTAAGAAAGAAAATTTTGAACGAACACAATAATCTCATTTTCACGAACTTGTGCAAAAATTGTAATTACAATGTAAAATACAAAGCTCCATTCATAAAAAAGCTGAAGTGAATAACTTCGTTACTTGCTTCAAGTAGAATATTTTTATAATGAACCTAGAATAACTTCGAAATTAGGTGAATAATATTAAAAAATCAGAGATAAATGGTTGGAATTGGCTTCTATTTATATTAGCAAGCATTTTTTTTTATGTTATATATAATTATTTAATTAAAGGCATACCTTATCAGTATGCTTATGACCTGGGGGTTTCTGCACAAATACAAGCATATTTTATAAAAATTTTCAATGAATTTGGCCCATTTGGCTTTTTGAACTCCCTGAAATGGAGGGGTGATATTTCAGGCCCAACTTTTTATATATTTTCGTACTTCTATGCATTTATTGACGCCTTCTTTATTTATATATTCCACGATATTTTTTTTACGATTAAATCAATTCAAGTTCTTGAATTCCTACTAGCATTCATGTTCATGTACTCAATGACTCACCATTTCACAAATAATAAGTACGTATCTTTATTATCTGGGATATTATATACCACAAATCCTTTATTTTTGTTGATGCTTTCTGGAAATACATATATAGAATGGGGCTTCACAATATTACCTATTTCGATATTATATATACATAAATATATAATAAGTAATAAAATAGAATTTGCTGTACTTTCAGGAATCTTATTTTCAATGAGTGCTTTATATTCACACATTCAATTCATCTTTTTTTTCGGAATATTTTTTATACTTTTTATATTTCTTGCAATTTTCACGGAGAAGAATAATAGTTTCACTGCAAAATTATTTTTAACAATTAAAGTTTCATTTATTATTTGTATTGTCGTTTTATTGTCTTCATCTTTCTTTTTGATACCAACTTTTTTTGAGCCACAAGTATATTCACCATTTTCTGAAAAATCGCTAGAAATTCGAAAACAAACTGAGGTATTAAATTTTTATTCAAACAATTTGATTGAATCATCATCATTTCAATTTAAAGAAATGAAAGTGTCTCTAATCTCAGATTTAAATACTACTAATAATCCAAAAATATATTTATTGTACACCTTTATTTTTTATACCATCCTTTCTGTATTTACATTATTTATAAAAAAAAATCAGAGGATTAATATAATATTTTTTATCATAGGATTAATGGGTTTTCTCCTTTCACTTGGACCAAACAAATATTTTCCTGGTCTTTATGATATTTTATTTCGATATTTTCCATATTTCGATATGGTTCGGACGCCGGATCGCTTTGTATTTATCTCGGTTTTAACGACTTCGTTTTTGTCCGCAAATTCAATATTTAAAATAATGTATAATATTAAAATATTAAAATCAAAAAACATAAAAACTGGCATTGTTTTAATTATAATTCTTACAATGACATATTTGTTTTTAAATACGTTTCCTTTTTTTGAAACAAAGTCAAATACAGATGAAACTTATCCTGATCTCAATCAAGTTCAGGATTTTTTACAAGTGAATAATCCTAATTATAATTATAGAGTTTTGGACTTGACCGTTGCAAGAAATGGAAATCCTTCATATATTAATTATTATTCTATCCATCAGAGATATTTGCAGAATCAATGGGATGTGGTCGATAAATTTTATCGCATGAAAACTTTTGCAAATATTCTTGGCCAAATGAATATTAAATATATTATAACAAGTCCAAATTGGGCAGCCTCTTCTGATTTTGAATTGTTCCCCAATAAAATTAATTATATTAATAACAATTCTGATTTTAAAGAAATATTAAAAACATCAAATGGAATTTCTATTTATGAAAATATACTTGCAGAACCACGTATGTACATTGCATATCCGATTCTTGTCTTCGGGGGCCCAAATGTTTTAGAGTTCAATAAAATATATTCCAATGAAATTAAGTTTAAACCAGTTTTTGTTTTTGCAAACCAAATATCTAATGACTTATTCAAAGATTTGAATCTATACAAATATTTGATAATTCAAAATTCAAATTATTTAGATGTTATTTATTCAGAAATCGATCCTAAATATAAATATGAACCATTCAATTATAAAGAATCGAATTGCACAATAATACATGATTTTGATTATGTTTCTGGCTATGGTGTACTTTTCAATGATCCAGCATATAGGAATAGTTTTTATGGTGAATCAGTACTATCAAATAATTTAATATATTGTAAAAATGGAGATTTAAATATTCCTTTTAATGTAGAGAATAATACAGAATATCAAATATTGACAAGAATTTTTCAATATAATAACTCTAACTCCTTGTCATCTTCAGTGGACAATATATATTTCAAATCATTTAATATAGAGGCTAAAAAAGGATTTAGATGGATTGATATCGGAAAATATAACCTATCACAAAAATTTCATAATTTAAATTTAAATACAAAAAGAAGTGATAGCACTTATATTGACACTATACTAATAATTCCCTCGGCCAATTTAAGTAAATTATCAAATGAACTTAGAGATAAAATTAATAAATCGACTTCGAAACAAATCTATTCATATGATTTGTCGCAATTTATGTTGCCATCTGAAAATGATGAACTATATAATATTTATTCTTCAAAAATCGAAATATTTAAAGATGGTGAATATCTTTTGAGATTAGATTCACCAGATAACATTAAATTGCTTAGTTTCAGAATAGATAATGAGGATCCCATAGATTTAAACAAATTAAATTATAAAAGCAATTTATCACGAGGATTTCACAATATAAGTTTCAAAGTTCTTAAATCAAATAGGGACTCTACAACTATTCTATATTTAATTGAATCTAATAATATTAATTATTATGAGCAATACACAAGAAATCAGCCTGAATTCAAAGAGATAAAACCTAATCAATTCGAAGTAGATATTAAAAGAAATACAAATTTAAACAATTCAATTTTAGTATTTACAGATACGTATTCACCGAATTGGGAATTGACTTCAAATGGTAACAATAATCATAGTTTGCCCATAAATTTTTTAATGAATGGATTTTTTATAAACAATTCTGACGGTACTGGTAAATATATTATCGATTACAATTTGTCCCTTCCACGCAAAATCGGAATTATTTTAACATTAATTCCATATTTAATGCTGTGCATATTAATTTTAATTAAATTATTTAATAAATACAATACGATTAAATCAGGAGATTAAATGAATTCCAACTTACTTTTATTACCAAAGTTTATGATAATATTAATAATGTTATCTCCAATATTTGTCGTCTTCGTAACCGCTCAATCTGATTTAGTATGTGATGATTTCAGCCGTTTGGATGAAGCAAAATGGACGGTTGTCACTTCTGAAACTTGGCAAATTATTAATGGGACAATACAATCTAGTACGTATGGAAGATCTATATTGGTTTTTCAAAATTGGGAATATATAAAGTATATTGTTGATGTAGATTTGACAGCAAATCAAACACCGATACAAAATTATGCACAAGTTGGTTTTTATTTGGGCTATTATAATAATGACAAAAATTGGTTGATATGGATTCGTGATGATAATCGTCCAAAAGGGCTTAATGATTCTATTGGTATTGATACATTGGGCTTTACCTCTGCTAACACTCATATTTATTTTGATAGTTCGTCTAATACTTCCATCGATTTTAATCCAAAGATCATGCACCACCTAAAAATTATCCGCCTAAACCAGAAAATATACACTTACTTCGACAACCGTCTAGCCCTCACCACTGAATTCAAAGATGAAAATCCCTCTGGAAAAGTGGGTTTCGACGTCTACCAGTCCACAGGCTACTTCGACAACTTCTGTTTCCGCCCCATCTCCATGAAAAACGCCTCTGGCTACATCAACGAACTCAACCTCACCCCAGCCAACCCCACAACCCGCCTCGGTGCATACACCCTGCGCCTTGAAGGCATCGACAGTGGCGGCGCCATGTTCAGCCTGAGCAAATTCGGGAAGACCGTGGATACCTTGCTTGTCCAGGAAGGTGCAACTGCGGCGATGAAATACGAGAACGGCGACGAAGGGCTGGAATTCAAGATGGTTAAAGCCTTCAATGGAAGCACTGGAGGACGGGTCGAGATGGAGGATGTGATATGGGCAAGCTCTGAATCGATCAATCCTTCTGTCAGTGATCTGACTGTGCTTCCTGCTTATTATCAGGGTGAGAATATGACGGTTAATTTCTCAATTTCGAACCCTGGTACAATAGAATACAATGGCACATCTGTTGTGACCATTAATTCTGAAGGTGGGACGGCAGAGATTAAACCTGATCTTTCACTTGGCTCTAACCAGTCAAAAAACTTCAGTGTTTTCCTGAAGGCGGCAAAGGATCCTGGAACGCATAAACTTACTATTACGATGAAGCTTGATGAGTACACCACTGTCACGAAAACAAGGGATTACCAGGTGCGAGCGCTCAATCCTGT
>Ga0154761_140_pt6 | contig 24172 bp, 25 predicted proteins | sample Rifle2008BG16ft_FD_105769 | JGI IMG/M metagenome (GOLD analysis project Ga0154761, IMG submission 105769) | Candidatus Levybacteria bacterium RBG_16_35_11 | reverse complement strand
ACAAGTGGAAGTGGTGACTCAATTCAGAAAAGAGGATAGGTTTAGCGGACTCTCCGTCGAAAGCTACCTAAGGCTTTTAGAAATTCCAGAATTTATCGCAGGAGTTATTGATGCAAGGGGAGCTCTTCGCACCAGCGTTCCCCTACATCATTCACAAACCAGACTAAATGTTCAAACAGAAAATGAGGCATTGATAGACGCTTTAGCTAAGAAATTTGGCGGCGGAAAATACGTAAATAAAGAAGCAGGAATTGCTGTGATCGGAGGGAAAGAATATGAAATTAAAAAAGATACACTAACTTGGATTTTGGGGGAAAAGGAAACAATTAATCTTTGTCACCTTCTTACCACTTATCTTATAGGAAGTAAAATAAAAAGACATAAGGGTTTAAACCCTTAATTTTCTAAAATCTCGGGTTTATCTAAATAGAGCCTTGGACCTTAATTTGCGGTGGTAGGTAATTGCGAAGCGGTGGGCTTCATCCCTTATCCTCATTATCAAATAAAGTCCAGGATTATTTCTGGGTAACTTTAATTCCCTAAGGCTAGGAGTTATTATTGTCTCCTCTCTTTTGGCAAGCCCAATAACAGAGATATCAATGTTTTCTTCTTTTAAAACTTTCATTGCGGCCGAAACCTGCCCTTTTCCGCCATCGACAATAATTAAATCAGGTTTTTGCCACTCTTTATACTTGAGTCTTCTTTTTATAATTTCCTCCATTGCCAAAACATCGTTGGGTTTCCCTTTAACCTCTGATCTTACTCTAAACCTTCTATAGCCGCTTTTTTGCGGCTCCCCATTTTCGAAAACTACCATGGATCCCGTTACAAGATTCCCATGGATATTTGAAACATCAAAACATTCAATTCTTTCTAATTTCTCAATTGGGATTCCATAATCATTTAAGGTCTTTTGTAGCAAAACTCTTTCTCTTTCCCTAATATCGGATATCAAATTTACATTAAATTCATACTCTTGTGGTTTATATACGGGGCTTGTTACGTATTTTATTGCTTCAATTCTTTTCTGGATTAAACTTGCCTTTTCGTAATTTTCTTCTTTGCTTTCAAGATTTCTCTCTTTTTCTAAATCTAAAATAACATTTTTAGTTTGACCATTAAGAAATTTAATAATCCTTCTTATGTTTTTCCTGTATTCCCCATCTCCCAGCGCTTCACAACAAGGGCAAAGCCCGATGTGATAATAAAGACAAGTTTTTTTCGGGTGGTTTTTTACTGATTCATAGGGAAAAATTCTTCTAATTGTCTTAAGAACCATTTTCATTGCTCCGGCGTTTGGGTATGGGCCAAAATAAATAGATTTATTGTTCTCCATTCTTCTTGCCGTTAAAATCTTTGGAAATTTTTCTTTAATTGTAATTCTAATTAGAGGATATGATTTCCCGTCTGTTAACTTTATATTAAACTTTGGCTGATATTTCTTTATAAAATTTGCTTCTAAAAGAAGAGATTCAATTTCGGAATTTACAATAACAGTTTTAATTTTTTTAATTTGCGAAACTAAAAGACTGGTTTTTATGCCTAAGTTTTTTTGGATAAAATAGGATCTAACTCTTTTTTTTAGATTTCTTGCCTTACCAACGTAAATTACTTTACTTTCTCTATCTTGAAATAGATAGACTCCTGGATCTTCGGGCAAGGACTGATATGATGATGATAAGGGTAACAAGTAAAACACCTCCTAAAAACCATACATTTAGGTAAGTTGGGGAAATTGTAACTATTTTTTCAAATGTATCATTACCGATTTGTATTTTAACTATCTTCTCTTTGCCTGTCAAAGAGAATTCATTGTTAAATACTATCGGTAAAGAGGCAAAGCCAAAAGGGGGAATTTTAGAGATTGTAAAAAAGCTTTTTTTAAACTTAAGCTCATCTGAATATATTCGCATTTGATTCTCATTTAAGATGGAGTTTCCCTCATTAATTATTTTTATCTCTCCCCTAGTTTCTAAGAAAGACAATAAAGGGTTTTTTAAATTTACTTCTATCTTAGTTTTTGAAGTGGGCTCAAAATTTTTACTTAAAAAAACATCGACATCTTTTTGTTTACTTCCTTTTATTTTGTATCCCCCGGCGGGAACAGGATATTGACTATCTATTCCATGAATTGAAAAGGCAATATGGTCAAAATCAAATGTGTTAAAATAGTCAACTCCGCCGGTTGTGTTTCCCCAGGTCGGATCTACCATAATCCAGGATTTTTTTTCAAAATCATAATACTCCGGCCAGGCATGGAGAATGTCATCAGATAAAGATAGCGGTCTTGCTTGACTGTTGTTTGTAAAAGCAAAGCCGTCCAATTCCCTTGCCGGTATTCCATTTGCCCTCGCAAGAGCAATAAATAGATCCGTGAATTCAAGACAAACCGTTGATGTTGGATTAGCTAAAACAACAGAGGCCCCTAGCCTTGGTTTTTTCGAAGACGCCCTACTAAAGTCGTAATTAAGGGTCCCTACCACAAATTGATAAATTTCTAAAGGTGTCTTAAGAGATTCTGCCTTTTCTTTAATGTTGAATGAATTTGTTTCCCAATATTTCTTGCTCTTTGTGTATTCGATTCGATCTTTTTCACTTAAATTTTCTTCTCTACCCATTAACCTGACTTTTGCCTTAGCATTGACATCTATGTTTAAAGTTTGTGACGGGGAAAGAATATACTGAGCAAGCCAATTCCCATCTTTATCAATCTTAACGTTGCTTGGAGCCGGATTTATGTAATTGATTAGAATATCTTGGTAGTTTGTGTTTGGAGGCAGCGCTATTTCAGTTCTAATTGGGAAAAGATTTGGGTTTTTTAGATGGTATTTAAGATTAAGCTCATAGGTTTGGCTTTCACCGAAAGCCAGTGATATTCCGCTTTTTCCAAGCTCATCTTTATTGAATGTGATTTGATTACCTGTTAAAATTTTCCCGGGGATGTTAGGTTTTATAAATGCCGGTTTACCCAAAAAAGTAGGATAAGTAACTGTTGAATTAAAAGAGGAAAAATCACTTGTTTGTGAAATTCCGGGAATGTTTACGTCCCAAACGTTTCCATAACTTTGTGCAACCTCACTTGTGTCAAATTCTATACTAAAATTTTGCTTGTTTCCCACTCCTGTAACCGGTTTATTAAAATTAAAAGACATGTTTGTGCCTTTATCAGTTGTAGAAAGTTGGACATTTACCTTACCATTTGAATCGGACGCACTAACGTTATTTACGTGTTTAAAACCAACAATAATCTCGTAGGATGGAGAATAATATTTTGAGGATAAATTTGTTAGAGCTACGTTTATTTTAACGCGGGTGTTTGCATCGGGCAAAACCTGATAAGTAACGTTATAATCGGTGGAAAAATTCGAATCAGCAAATATACCTTTTGCGCAAAAAACAAAAAAGATTATTAGGAAAAGAGGAAATAAAAAAAACTTTACCTTTCTCATTTCTCCAAAACCTTCCTTAGGAACTGTCCGGTATATGATCTTGATACCTTAGAAATTTCTGCTGGCGTGCCAAAGGCAACAACTTCTCCTCCCATATCTCCTCCCTCAGGTCCTAAATCTATTATATAATCTGCGTTTTTTATAACATCAAGATTATGTTCTATTACTATTACAGTGTTTCCTTGGTCGACTAGTCTTCGCAATACCAGAAGTAATTTTTCCAAATCTGCAAAATGCAAACCTGTTGTCGGCTCATCAAGTAAATACAGAGAGCTTGAGCCTTTCTTAGATAATTCGGTTGCCAGCTTTACTCTTTGTGCCTCTCCACCTGACAGTGTTGGAGCCTGCTGGCCTAGTTTTATATAAGAGAGACCAACATCATTTAAAGTTTGTAATTTATGAGAAAGCCCGGGAATAAAAGCAAAGAACTCTAAGGCCTTAGAAACACTCATTTGTAAAACATCCGCAATATTTTTTCCATTGTAGGTTACTTCTAAGGCTTCTTGGTTATAGGAGAGCCCGTTACAGACTTCGCAGGTTACATAGATATCTGGTAAAAATTGCATTTCGATTTTAATTCTCCCTTCTCCCTGGCAGGCTTCGCACCTTCCGCCTCTAACATTAAATGAGAATCTTCCCGGTCCATATCCTTTCATTTTTGCCTCTTTGGTTTTAGCAAACAAGTCTCTGATATAGGTAAATGCTCCGCTGTAGGTAGCAGGATTGCTTCTTGGAGTCCTCCCTATTGGCGATTGATCGATTAGATACACATTTTTTATATTTTCAAATCCAGATATTTCCTTATGAATGCCTGGCTTTTGACGATGAAATGGATTTTCTATTTGCATTAATGAGTGATACAAAATATCGTTTATCAAAGTTGACTTTCCCGAACCGGAAACGCCGGTTACTACAATAAACTTATTTAGCGGAAAATTAACACTAATATTTTTTAAATTATGCTGTGATGCTCCTATAATTTTAAGCACTTTGTTGCTTTTTGATTCAACATGCGGGTAGATTTTTATTTTCTTTTCCTTTGATAAATATTTACCGGTTAAAGAATTTTTGTCTTTCATTATTTGATCAATTGTTCCAATAGATATTATATTTCCTCCGGACTCCCCAGCCCCGGGTCCAAAATCAACAATCAAATCACTTTGTCTCATTGTTTCCTCATCATGTTCAACAACCAAAACAGTGTTTCCTAAATCTCGAAGTTTTTTTAAGGTGTCGATTAATTTTTTATTATCTTTTTGGTGAAGACCTATCGATGGTTCATCTAAAACATACAAAACTCCGGTTAAGCCGCTGCCAATTTGTGAGGCTAATCTTATCCTTTGTCCCTCTCCTCCCGCAAGTGTTTGGGCGCCTCTAGATAATGTTAAATAGTTTAGCCCAACGTCTAAAAGAAAAGTTAGTCTTTGTTTTATTTCCTTTAGTATGACTTTTCCGATCTCAGATTCCCTGCTCGATATTTTTGAATTTAATGTAGAAATAAAACCATAAGAATTCTCAACTGACATGTCACATACTTCTACAATTGATTTTTTATCGACTGTAATTGAGAGTGATTCTTTTTTTAACCTTGCCCCTAAACATTGAGGACATATCTCATAACGCATAAAACGCTCTATCTGACTTTTTACAAAGACGGATTCACTGCTCTCATATTTTTCTTTTAATTCGTCAATGATTCCCTTAAATGTTTCATAAATACCGGTTTGTCTTCCCCATCTGTTTTTTCCTTCTACATAATATTCCTTATCTCCTGTTCCATTAAGTAACAATTCTTTTTTATCTAAGGCCATATTTGAAAGCCTTTCTGTTAACGGAATGTTATTCTCCTTTGCAAAAACCTTGAAGGTTCTAGTGAACCAGGTATCGTGCTCGTCAATATTTGAAAAAGGCAAAATTCCTCCTTCATTAATCGATAAATTATTGTTAAACACTAAATTTTTATCGATAGTTAAAATTGTTCCAAGTCCATTACACTTTGGGCATGCTCCGTGTGGGGTGTTAAAGGAAAAAATTCTCGGTTCGATTTCAGGAAGAAAAATATTGCATACGGGGCAGGCGAATTTTTCGGAAAAAAATTGGTCTTCAGTTTTTTTCGGTTTTTCTGGAATATCGAATCCTGCATCCTTTATTAAAGACACAATTAGCTCACCGCTTCCTAGTTTTAACCCTTGCTCAACATCACTTGAAATTCTTTCTCTTTCCGTCTTTTTAGATAAAACAAGCTGATCTATTACAAGCTCGATTGTATGCCTATTTGTTTTTATTAATACAAAGTTATCGCTTAAGGAGAATATCTCACCGTCTATTCGGACTTTTTTGTAACCTCTTTTTTTAAGGTCTAAAAAAAGCTCTGTATATTCTCCCTTTCTGCCCTTAACTATCGGAGCAAGGATTAGAATTTTTACTCTTCCAGATTGCCCAAGCTTACTTAGCGCTAAAACGGAATCTGTTACTTGTTCCTTGCTCATATGGGCAATTTCCCTACCGCAATTGGGACAGTGAGGATGGCCTATTCGTGCAAATAAGAGCCTTAGGTAATCATATATTTCAGTAACTGTTCCAACAGTTGATCTGGGATTATGCGAAGTTGATTTCTGATCAATTGAGATAGCAGGAGATAGCCCTTCGATGAGATCTACGTCAGGTTTTCTCATTATTCCCAAAAATTGCCTTGCATATGAGGATAGACTTTCAACATATCTTCTTTGTCCTTCGGCATAAATTGTGTCAAAAGCAAGCGACGATTTGCCTGATCCTGAAAGCCCTGTAAAAACAACCAATTTATTTTTTGGAATCTCCAAATCAATGTTTTTTAAATTGTGCTCTCTTGCTCCTTTGATTTTTATTTTGTCCATATTTGTTAATTAAAATCGAAATTTTATTATACACGCTTAAAACTGATCAGGCAATTGTTTCATAGGTTTTGGAAAAAATGATAAGGTGTAATATAATTACGTTAATGGACGATTTATCGTTATCTATTAACAACCCTGAGTATAAGATATATAAAAGCAAGATCGAAGGGCTTTTGGTTTTTGAAAGGCAACTTTTTCAAGATGAACGGGGTTATTATCAGGAACTGGCAAGAGTTCCAGTAATTGAAAAAGTGTTAGGCCGGTCTTTAGATATAAAGCAATGGGCAATATCTTACAGCGTTCCTGGAACACTTAGAGGGATTCACGCGGAAGAACAAGATAAAATTATCACTCCACTTTCAGGGAAAATTTTCATTGCAATTGCAGACATTCGCCCAGACTCACCTACTTTTGGAGAATATCAATCACTCAATTTTGATTTGACACAGCCTATCATACAAAAAAAATCCCTAATTATTTCAAACGGACTTGGGAATTCCTTCCTCGTCTTAGGCGATCAACCAGTCTTATATCTTTATGCCGTTACCGAAATGTTTTCTGGTTCTGAAGAAAAACGAGCAATTAGATGGAATGATCCAAATTTAAATATAAAATGGCCAGAAGAACCAAAAATAATGTCAGAAGACGACAAAAGCAAACACCCATATCTTCGCGATCTCTATCCTGAAAAATTTAAATAATATATAATCCAATTTTATGGCTGTTAGAAAGTTAATTGAGCAACCTAATCCAATTCTAAAGGCAAAAAACAAATTTATCCAAGATTTTTCTTTAACTAAATTAAAAAAATTGATCAAAGATCTTTCGGAAACAGTAAAAAAAGAAAAACTGGTAGGTATTGCTGCTCCTCAAATAGGAGAAAACTATATGGTCTTCGTAACTTACCCAAAAAGAACCAGATATCGTAATTTCGGTCGAGAAGATTTACTTAGAGTATTTATTAATCCGAAATTTAAATATTTGTCAAAAGAAAAAGTAATTATTTATGAAGGATGTGGTAGTGTTAGAGAAAATAAAGGTCACAGATTTGGGCCTGTAATGAGATCAAAAGAAGTTGAAGTAGAAGCTTTTAATGAAAAAGGCAAAAAATTCTCCCTACGAGCGGATGGAATTTTAGCAAGAATAATGCAGCATGAAATGGATCATCTTCAAGGGATAGAGTTTTTGGAGAGAATGGATAGAAAAGCAAAATTAGTTTCGGAAACTTATTACAAAAAGAGAATTAGAAATTCTAAAAAGCAAAAAGCAGCATCTAAGATAAACATATTGAGATACAAAAGAATTAACGTGGTGGTGGAAGCGGTGCCAGTCGCCTACTAAGATCAAAAGGTATCTCTCTAAGTGAACCAACCCTGACTAATCCTTTGATAGATCTTCCTCCAGAGTGATTGTTTAGTAAATAGGAGACAGCACTTGAACCATTAGCATCTGCATTTAAATTAGCAACTTCTATTGCATTCCTTGGATCATTTTCTATTGAGATTATATCTATTCCCTTAGATAAAGATTCACGTAAATAATCAATTTTTTTCCTATAACCAAAACCAAAACATAGTACATCATCAGGATTAAGGCCCATCGAAATAAGATCATTAAAAGTGAGTTCCCTATGTTCCGGCGGTCTTTCGGAAAGAACTTCAAATCGTAGATCTCTTCCATTTCCGGCTAATAAAATGATAATTTCCTTTGATCCATCAACTGAGCCTTCTACGATAGGTTGAAGAGGATATAGACTTTTTGCAGTTCTGTCAAAGATCGTTTCTCCAAGCTTACTTTTCCCAGTAAATAAAAGGCGACTTGTTGCTTCAGCGACGCGTGTAACATGAGGAGACGATTTTCGAAATACCCCATCAAAGTCGGGTGCAAATAGAACTTCAGAACTCTCTAGTACTTCCTTCATAGCTAGGGTGAATTACAAATATATCATCAATAAATATGGAATTCAACTCTTAAGTCAAATAATCTTTAATGATAATAATTTAATTTTATGGAAGATCTTAATACTACAAAACTTCTTTCAACCTTTGAAATTGTCCTTCAATATTCTGCTGAGTTTGATCGTAAACAAGTTCTCTTTTAAAGTGGACAAAACCGTAAATATTTTTTGCAACAAAATCCATGCATGTTTCTAAGCTCAATCCATCAGATAACTGTTTAGCTACCAAATACCTTACTATATCAATATAGCTTGAGTCAGAGGGGATACTGTCGATAAAATCTACTCTCCCGGATCTTATTTGAATCTCTGCTGTTGAATTTATTGCTTCTACTGTAAGATTAGCCTCTCGATCCGCAAGCATGGTGTATAAATCTCTTACGCTTTCGTCGCTGGGTTCATAAGTATAATATTTAAAAGGCGATAAGTCTTGGGCAAGCATTTGAAATGTTCCTCTTTTATATCTTCTAACTCCCGACTTCACGACTTCATATAACTCTGGTTTAATTGCTCCGGTATTAAATTCTATTAGAACAGGTTTTGCAACTCCCTCTTTTACCTTTTTTTCAAACTCTTCATCAAGAGCAGTTTTGGCAATAAAACGCGATGTCGCCACTCCCTGAGCAGTTCTTAGATTAGATGTTACCCAGAGCAATTTTCCAGCATAATCTCTGTTATGAGGATTAAGCTCGTATCCAATAAATTGGCGTAAATCCACGCTTGATTTTGTGTTGTATTCTTGATTGGGCGCGGTTCTAACAGCTCCCCTATATAAGATCATTTGGAGAATTATAACATTAAAAACAAAAAAGTACCCCGTAGGGGATTCGAACCCCTGATTACCTGGCTGAAAACCAGGTGTCCTAGGCCGCTAGACGAACGGGGCGTCTAAAAAAGTGGCGCACCCTAAGGTACGCCACAATATTATATCTAAAAAGGGCAGTTATGGCAATTTTACTGCTTGAACTTTTTTCGAATCTCATCAAGAGAATCTTTTGCAGCAGATTGTCCGCCCAGTCCAAAAGCTATTCCGCCGGCTAAAGCCAGCATTCCTACAAATCCTGTAAAAAGTGTTTTTACAAGATCAGCGGCAACTCCTAATTGAGTTAGAACAGCCAGTATAACGAAAACTATAATTGCCCACCTTGCAACAGTTGCGATAGTTGCTCCGGTTCTGGGATCAACTCTTTTTGCTGAAACCAAAACTACATCGTGGATTAACCTTGCTATTACAAAGCCAACCAACGCAATAACCGCAGCAACAAACACATTGGGAAGATAAAGCAAAAATTCGTTTAGGATTGTCGTTATTCTTGGCAATCCCCAAACATCGGCAGTCGGAACCAAGAACACTATTATTACAAACCACCTGACAAGTTCTGCTAGAATATTTGTCCAGGTATGCTCATCTTTAAGCTCCGGCACTCCGTATTTTTTCAAAAATGCATCTATTTTTAGCGCTTTGAAAACTGCAACGATTAGCTGTTTTATGATAGATGCAACGATAATACCAATGAGGATAATTATGAGGCCGGCTATAAATTTTGGAATCCAAGCTCCGACTCCCGCAAGGGCCTGGTTAATGGACATCACCAAGGTGTTTCCAATGTTCGTCATTGTCTCACCCCCTTTCAATCCGTTAGGTCCTTTTCTCCAGTTTATATTGTTACTGATTGTCTTGTCAAGGTTTAGCTTGATTGGTATAATTAAACGCATGGGCCGTTAGCTCAGTGGTAGAGCAGAAGCCTTTTAAGCTTTTGGTCAGAGGTTCGAATCCTCTACGGCTCACACCCGCTTTTAGCCTCAATTTTAACCCTATAGTTGACTTTATTCACTCTTTCTGATATATTCTCCCAAAATATGGCAAAAGGACCAGATCAAGAAGGGAGAGGAACACAAGGTATTGATCATAAAGAAGGAGAAACTACTAATTCTCTTTACGCTATAGTGTCCGACAATGTAGAAAAAACTGGAACAGTTAGCTATATGTTCATTATTCGGGCAGGAATGCCAAGAGATGAGTTGGATGATGTTCTGTTTAAATATGGCGATAAATTTGGCTGGCTGGACACCATCCATCCGACAGAAGAGGATCAAAGACTTGGTCACATTTATGTTTTTAACCCAGAATATGAAGATGGTTTTGAAGCATCTATTCCAATTTACCCTGAAGACCACTACCTCAATTGGGAGCATGCTGCTAAAACAACCCCACAATGTATTCTTTTAACTGACATAGAAGGATTTGAACAGCTGGAAGCTGCATGTAAAAAAGTGAACATAAATCTTGGTTCGTATCGCTATCACGGAACTCTTAAAACCTCATAACGTTATTTGACAACTCTTTAAAAACACTAAACAAAGACATACTGTTTCAAAGACTGGTAAATATTATAATACTCCTCTAAAAGTGGTTCGAAGTTTGGGATATCGGGCTCACCACACTTGATTTTGAAGATGTAAATTAGTTGATTAGCGCGAAGGCAGGATGAACATAAAAAGGGATTTAAAAGTTTATGCCTAGATCAATAGGGGTTATGAATAGGATTGTTGCATTAAAAAAATAAATCACCTTGGTAAGACTGTCGGTTATAATTAAACCCCTTAAACGGTTCTCTGACTGCAACTGCGGGACTGGTTAAAGTTTCACGGAGCGATTTTTTTTCATCTCTATAACCAATTTCGCAGGTCCAGTTAGGAAATCCCAAGTGCGGAAAAAAAGACAAATTTGAGTCTGTAATCTTTTCTCTTCGAAGCGTGCTTTCTAGTTCGGTTATTTTTTCGCCAGTTTTCGGATCGATTTTTTGGGTCTCTCGAAGTACTTCGACCGCCTCACGATTTACTACCCTTAGAATTCTGGGACGTTTTATAATAATTGAGTCGCCTACGACTTCACAATCAGAATGTACTGTAATTCTCGCGTTTGCTTGTAACCTTTTGACGCTTTCAAGCATTCCGTTTCTTCTGGTTTCTATAATAATTGACATTGCTGGATATTACTGCTAAAAAAACCAATTGTCAACAAGCTAGAAATCTAAGCGAAGGACGTGGTTAGAAATGCAGTTGACAAGGTTCGCAAATAGGTGATACGATTTTCATAGCTTCTCATAAAACATGGGGCTTGAAACACTTAACCGTCCAAAAAGAGTAGCGGAAAGTTCAAGGATAATAATCCACGATGAAGGGTTTCGTATTCCAACCTCCCCGGAAGAAGCTCAAGAAAATTCCGACGGAATTATACAATCTAAATGGAATTATGAAGCTGATGGCGGGACCTTTCACACAAGCGAGGCAATTGCGGATCTAGCAAGCGAAAGAAAACTTAACGGGAGACAGTGGAACTTAACATTGACCCCTGTTGAATGGGGATACGATGCAGACGATGGTTTTTCTTACCCAACCGAAATAGAAGCAAGGGCGGCAAGTTATATATATTTATCCAAACTTAAACCTCAAGAACCCGGAGTATTAGCTTATGAGGCTATACTAAAAACCTAAGAACATCGATAATCCCAAGATTGCGTGGATTACCGCAAGCGTAAGAGAGGCTGCTGCCATTCTCGGGTGCCATTTAAAAGGTAAAAGAGGTCTTCCTGTAAAATATCTATAACCCAAAAGAGCAGTAAAAGAAAAAGAAATAAATGTAATAGCCCCTAGATATAATATAAACGGATATCCGAAAACTGATGATAAAGCAATACTTCTTACCATTACTCTGTTACAGTAATTGAACCCTTCATGCGGGGATGAACACTGCAATAATAATTATACGTTCCAACACTATTAAAAGTAAATGAATAACTTTCTCCCTCAGAGAATAACTCACTCTTAAACATGTCTCCATTTGGTTCACTAACTACATCATGGTCAACACTGTCCTGATTTGTCCAGGATACGGTTGTTCCCTTTTTAACAGACAATGTTGCAGGATTATAAGCAAAGTTTTGCATCATTACGGATTGATTTTCCCTTGCGTTAGTCGGTTGGGCTGTTGGTCCCTGGGTTACTTGGGGAGCTTCCGTGGGTTGGTTAATTGCGGGCGTTGATTCTCTTCCTGAGGTAAATAAAAAATACCCAGCTGCTAAAACAACTACTATAACGATGATTATCCAACTAAATTTACTCATATAATTATTATATTAAACAGAAGGATTATAATAATATTGTAAAAGTACGATGTTATTTTTGTAAAGTATTTCTTACTTCCATTTTTACCTTTTTTGATATATATTTGCTAAAGATATGCTCCTAAAGAAGAAATTTCTTATCTTAACCGCAGTATTTATTTTTTCCGTAGCTCTTAGAATCTGGAATTTAAATGAGATGGGTCGAACATGGGATGAGATAACTTACGTAAAACTTGGATACAATACCATTCAATTAATAAAAAGCGGTAATTACTGGAAAGAAATTACCAATACAAGAAACGAACTAACATACCATTTTTATTATGAGCTTCCAGATCCTCCTCCTCTAGAGAGATATCTCTACGGTCTAGCCGCTCAATTTGACGTTGAAAGAATAAGCGATGGCGAACCGGTTTTCTTTTACGATCTTACATATAGCCGTTTGGTTTCAGTTTTCTTTTCATCATTTGCAATAATTACAACGTTACTTATTGGTTGGGAGTTTATATCCCCCTTTGTAGGGATCAGTTCATCGCTTCTCCTATCTACTCTCCCTATTTTTTTGGGATATTCGCAAATAGCAACTTTAGAAAGCATGATAGTTTTTTTCTTTACCGCATCTGTTTATTCATTTCTAAAAACGCTAAGAAAGAAAACGGTTAAAAGAGTTCTTCTTACCGGCCTTTTGTTTGGACTTGCACTGTCTGTTAAATACACAAACATTTTATTATTGCCGTTGTTCATTTGGGTTTATTTAATTTGGAACTTTCATAGAAATAAAAAGGAAAAATTCTGGAGCCTATTCCCTTTCTTATTGGCGATAACCGGAGCTGCTCTAGTTGTGTTTTTTATGCTTTGGCCGTTTCTTTGGTTTCATTTGAAAGAGATCTATGAATTTGAGAATAATTTCCGAGTTTTAAGTACACGTAAATCAATACCTGAGTTTTTTTTCGGTAAATTAATATTGGTTCCTAATTTTTACTACATTATCTATTTTGCAATTACAACGCCTCTTGCAATTCTATTTGTTTTCTATTATGGGTGTCTTATGATTGCAGGAACAAAATTTTCCTATTTTAAACTCCGTCGTTTATTTACTGCTGCCTACTGTAAATCGATAAATTTCAAAAATTCAGTTTTAAACTTTTTCCTGCTTACGCTGTTAAAAGACAGAAGAGTTCTAGATTATAGAAAGGAAAATAACTGGGTTTTACCCTCTCTAGTTGTTTGGTTTATAATCCCCTTTTTACTATCGTTTTACAATTTTAGACAACACGGTGTTAGATATATAATTGAAATTTATATTCCTCTTTCGCTAATTACAGGAATTGGTATTGAAGCATTATCTAAAAACATAAGCATAAAAAAATACTCAATTCTTTTTTTGCTAATATTGTATTTAATTATCGCAGACCTTAAAATTTCGCCCTATTATCTTGACTATTTTAATCTAATTGCGGGAGGAACAAAAGGAGTATATGAATCAAAAATGTATCAAATGGGATGGTGGGGGCAAGGGCTTAGAGAAGCGGGGCTTTACCTTGAAAAAAACGCGAAAAGAGGTTCTTCTGTCGGTGTTGCAGCCGTTCCTTTTGAATCATTTCCTCCTTCAGAAAATTTAAAAATATTTAAATATGAAAACGATAAAAAATATGACTATGTTGTTGTAAGTTTTTTTAATGTTGTAAGAGAAGGATTTAATGATTCAAGCATAAAAATAGCTTATTCTCCGGTCTACAACGTTTTAGCAGACGGGGCATCCCTGGTTACTGTTTATAAAGCAAAGTAAATAGTTTATAATACCTTTTAAAAATGAAAATACCCTTAACTGAACCATACATAGCTGGTAATGAAATAAAATATGTTAATGACTGTATAAGATCAACATGGATATCGGGAGGAAAATACGTAAAAATATTCGAAGAAAAATTTTCAAAATTTTGTAAAACAAAATATGCTACATCTGTAACAAGCGGAACGGCGGCTCTCCATGTCGCTCTTTATGCATTATCTTTAGGAACTAAAGATGAGGTAATAATTCCGGATCTAACATACGTCGCTTCTTCCAATGCAGTAACCTACACAGGAGCTAAACCGGTTTTTGTTGATGTTAATAAGGAAACCGGAACAATAGATCCTGAAAAAATTGAAGAGAAAATATCGAAAAGAACAAAAGCTATCATCGCTGTTCATCTTTACGGACACCCTTGCGACATGGACATAATTAATGAAATTGCACGTCAACATAAGCTGATTGTAATTGAAGATGCGTGTGAGGCGCATGGTGCTCTATATAAAAGTAGGCCTACTGGATCATTGTCAAGGGCAGGTTGTTTTAGTTTCTTTGGTAATAAGACAATTACAACTGGAGAGGGAGGGATGATAGTTTCAAACGACAAAAAACTGATAGAAAAGATCAACTATCTTAAGTTCCATTCAATGACAAAGAAGAATTACTACTACCATGATTCGATCGGATTTAATTACCGCTTGACAAACTTACAGTCCGCATTTGGCTTAGCCCAGCTTGAGAAAGTCCAAGAAGTTTTAAAAAAAAAGAGAAAAAATGCCGAAATTTATAACCTTCTTCTTAAAGACATAGACGAGGTAAGGTTGCCTGTTGAAAAAAATTGGGCAAAGAGTTCGTATTGGCTGTATTCAATAGTGCTTAGGAAGAAAGGTTTGAGAAATAAATTGATAAAAGCACTTAGGAAAAAAAATATTGATACAAGGCCTTTTTTTATTCCGATGCATGCCCTTCCTATGTTTAGGCAAAAAGGAGATTTTAGAAATTCCTCGTTTCTTTCAGAAAATGGAATGAATCTTCCATCAAGTCCCCTGCTAGAAGAGAATCAGATAGAGTTTATTTGTGAACAAATCAAGAAAATTATCAAAAATGATTAGGAACGTATCTTCGTTAGATGTTAAAAAGATTTCCCACTTACATTACACTGAGCTAAAAGGAGAATTTCTACCAAGCTTAGGGAGGAATTTTTTAGAAAAGCTTTATAAGGGCTTGATTAAGGAAAAAGGGACTTTTATTTTAGCTCTTGAAGAAAAAAATGCGCTAAAAGGCTTTCTTGTCGGATCATTTGATTTTAAACAATCTTTCAAAAAAATTATAAGGGACAATTTCTTCAATTTTTCAAAAGAGATTGTTAAGCAGGTTTTTAAAAACCCGACTTTACTAAAAAACATAATTGAAACTCTGCTCTATACCAAAAAGGGAATATCTGGATCGCCATCCGCAGAGCTTGTGGTTATTTGCATCGAAAGTCAATCTCAAAGACAAGGAATGGGCAATCAACTGGTAAAAGAACTTGAAAAAATTTTTAAAAATCAAGGGGTTAAAAAATACAAGGTATCCGTTAACAGCGTAAAGTCCCCAGCTAATCTTTTCTATAAAGCATTAGGGTTTAAAAAAAACAAACAAATTAGTATTTACGGTAAAAGATTTAATATTTTGATAAAAAATCTATGAAAACAGCTGTTATCTTACCAACCTATAACGAAAGAGGCAATATAGTTAGATTAGTTACGGAAATAATAAAAAACATTAATAAAACCAGGCATGATTATGAGATTATCGTAGTTGATGACAATAGCTCTGATAAAACAGCCGAAATTTGCAAAAAATATTTTGTAAAAAACAAAAAAGTTAAAGTTTTTGTTAGAAAAAAAGAAAAGGGATTGGCAACAGCGATTTTGTTCGGAATTAAAAAATCCTCTAAAGACATTGATTATATTATTGTTATGGATACAGATTTTAGTCATAATCCAAAAATCGTTCCCGTAATGTTAAAGAGAATAAAAAACTCAGATATGGTGATTGGATCCAGGTATATCAAGGGAGGTGGGATGGCAAATAAAAAAAGATATGTTTTTAGCAAATTTTATAACCAGTTCTTAAGAATTCTTTTAGGAGTCAATGTAACCGATTTTCTTAGCGGATATTTCTGCATAAGAAAAGAGTTTATATTAAAAATAAAACCTGAAATTACAGCTAAAAATATTTTCTCCGGATATGGAGATTATTTTATCAGACTCATTTTCCTTATCAATAAACTTAATGGAAGATTCTCCGAGGTTCCTTCATTTTATCATGAGAGAACATATGGCACAAGCAAATCAAACCTTATTAAAATGATATTCTCCTACACCAATACTGCTTTTTCCATAAAAGTTAAAAGTTAAATTTGCCCCTCTTTTTCAAATATGACAGCAAAATTAGGATAAACAAAGTGATTAAAGAGATATATCCCCCAATTCTAAAAGAAAAAGGTTCATAAACAAACTCTATTTTATGATGTCCGGAAGAAACGGGAATGACTCTTAATATTCCATCTCCTTTGAAAATTTTAACCTCCCTATCGTTGTCAAACGCTTTCCAACCGGAGTAATAAGGTTCACTTAAAACAAGAAAGCCCTCATTTGAATTAAAGGGCCGAAGTTGTATCTTATCAGGATTTTTTTTCAGGACCCTAATTTCTACGTAAAGTTGATCTGATTTATAATTTCCGCCGTAACCCTGGATGGTTGTTGACTTTTTTGGGTTAAAATTAGGATTCTCGATTATCTTTAGTGACTCGTCCTCATTCTTCACTTTTATTGCCGATCCGACTAGATAAGCTCTAGGGAGAAAATCTTTTATCTTGTAGAGTTTGATTTGTCCGTCAATTTTGATTTCCAGTCCGTTGTCTTTTAGGTCTTTTTCTGAAATCACGTACTTAACATTTAGAAGTCTTAACGGCATAATATTTTTAACATTAGATATGTCAATATAGCCGTCAAACTCGGATTCCGAATGGTCACCGACTGCCCAAAGAAATTGCCTGTAGCTGCTTGTTATTTCCGGACCTAATCCCGTAATGCTTTCTAGTTCCGCAATAGTGAGATATTTAGAAAGCAGTCCCGATTGGTCAAACACTCTATAATTCGCATTATCTTTTTTAATCTCTTCTATGACCGGAACCTTTTTATAGATTAGATTGGGATTTTTAGTTTGATAATAGTCAATCCAATAAAACCAAAGATTTAAAGTTATTATAAAAATTAAAAATAACTTGGAAGCGAAAAGATATTTTTTTTCGCTTTTTAAATATACAAAAACTCCAAATCCTAAAATAATCAGAGAAAAGACAAAAAAATCGAGGATAAAATTGTTAAAAACGAGAACTTTGCTAATATTAACCGCATATGTATCTCTTAGCACTATTTTCGAAAATAAATCTACTTTATTAGGGAGATAATTTACCACAATAGAAAATATGAGGAAAATTCCGCCAAGAAAAAAAAATACTAACTGATTGATATTTCTATTCGTGCGGTCCTTCAGTAGTGCGTCAAGCCCTAATCCCGACATGATAGCTACGCTGAAACCATAAACAAAAAGAAACCTTGCCGGAACCCGGAAAGAGTTAAAAAATGGGACGTATTTAAAGAAAAAAGGGAAAACTGGTGCAAAACTTCCTAGGGCAAAAAGAATGGAAAAGACAGAAAGAACAAGGAATATTGAAAAATAAAGACCTCTTTTTTTAAAGAGCATGTAAATAATTAAAATTAAAGGAATAACCCCAAGATATCCGCAAAATCCCCAGAAGTCCCCTCTTCCCCAGTAGCTATTATTAAGCGGGGTGCCAAAAAACTGTGGGAAAATAAAGGAAAGAGTTTGTTTTAAAGGTAACGAAAAATCAGAGGCAAACTGGTAGTTTACGCCTCCCAATCTTTTAGAGAATAGAGAAAATTCAAGAGCAGGCACTAATTCTACGGCTAGAAATAAAATACCGGTTATTATCGTTAACAGTGGCGCAAGGTACATTCGGAAGTTCTTTCTAATGTCCTTACTCAATAATAGTCTGAGGATGAAAAAGATTAGTGTAGATAAAAAACCGTAAAGTGCAATTTGAATATTGCCTGCTGCCAGCATAAAAGCAAGTGGAATACCGGCTAAGAGCGCAAAAAATAAACGTTTGGTTTGGATTGACCTTTCAGTTAAATATAATAAAAGAGGGAAAAATGTAATTGAATTTGAAATATAAACATGGGCTGGAAGAATAGTGATAATAAATGGCCCGCCAAACATTACCAGAATAGAGGAAATTAACGAAGAAAACCTCGAGATTTTTATTAGCCTGGCAAAAAGATAGGTGAAAAAACCGGTCAGAAAAGTATTGATAAAAAAATTAAAGCCAAATGAGAAATAAACTGGAAAAATAAAATAAAACACATTAATTGGAGAAAACATCGCAGATTGGGGGTCGCCAATATAAGAAACCCCGGAAAATTTTAGAGGATTCCAGAGTTGAAATGTATGGGAATTGAAGAAAGCTGAAATAAAGTAGGCTTTCTGGCCATAGTATTCCTCAATAAGATCATAGGCAGGATAAATAATTTGGTCAGGGCTTAGGAAAAGCTTGTAAAAGAAGGCTAAAGAGAGAAAAAAGATAATTAAGATCTCTTTATTGGCTTTTTTAAAAAGGAACGCCAACTTCTTTCTCATTAGTTAATTGGAATTATAACACTCTCTAAAATATAGTGAAAATTGAAGCTGTTTTTGTTAGAATATAAAAGTATGCAAAAAATCTCCCTAGTTTTTTTATTTTTAATTTTCTTTTTATCTTTTCCGGAAAAGATTTTTGCTGTTGATCCTTTATCTGTTCAAAATAACAAGTTCGGAGTCCACATTCTTTTTCCCTCTGAATTAAAAGACGCTGCAAAACTAGTGAACTCAAACGGTGGTGACTGGGGATATGTCACCATTCCAATTCAAGCAAACGACAAAGACCTTAATAAATGGCAAGTATTTATGGATGATGCAAAAATGCTTCATTTGATCCCAATAATTAGACTTGCAACGAATGGAGATTATTTTAATACCAAGGTTTGGGAAAAGCCGGAAGATGAAAATATTCTAGATTTTGCCAATTTCCTCAACTCTTTGGATTGGCCGACAAAAAACAGATATGTTGTTATTTTTAACGAAGTAAATCGAGCAAATGAATGGGGAGGCTCAGCAAATCCCAAAGAATACGCAAAAATTCTTCAATATGCAGTTACAACCTTTAAGTCTAAAAGTGATGAATTTTTTATTCTTTCAGCAGGATTAGATAATGCTGCGGGAACGACAAAAGATTCAATAAACGAGTATGATTTTATGCACCAGATGAATGAGTCTGTTCCCGGCATATTTGATCAAATAGATGGAATCGCAAGTCACTCATACCCAAACCCTGGATTCTCTCAGCCCCCTACGCAGATATCTTCTAACAGCATCCATAGTTTTAAAAGCGAAAAACAGCTAGCAGATAGTCTTTCAAACAATAAGAGTCTGCCCGTATTTATAACTGAAACAGGTTGGTCTTCTTCTGTTTTACCAGATTCTGTTATTGCGCCATATTTTAAAATAGCTTTTGAAGCGGTCTGGTCAAATCAAAGCGTAATTGCGGTAACACCCTTCCTACTTACTGCGGGCTCCGAGCCATTTAAGCAATTTTCCTTAACAGATACTTCAGGAGGGGAATTTTTAAGGTATAAAACTCTTGTTGATTATCCGAAAGTAAAAGGTCAACCAGTCCTAAACCATATGAAAAATATTTTGGGAAGCCAAATAGCAAAAGTGCCTATCCCTGTAAGGGACTTTGAAAACGAACGTAAAATGGACCCAAGATTTAAGAGAACTGCGATGCAAACTATGTACGAATGGTTACTAAAGATTTAGAAATGTGCTATAATTAGCCTCCATTCTTAGGTTTATGCAAATTATAGATTTTAATGATCTTTCAAACTTAGTTTTCTACAGTAAGACTTACGGCAAAACAAATGTGCAACAAATGGTAAATATAATTAAGGAGTTTATCGATGAAAGTCCGTCAAGTAATTATAAGCTGGTAATTGGAACGGATTCGCATGAAAAAAAATGCATAGACAGAAAAGAAGCACGGGAAATATCTTTAGTTACAGCTGTAGTTCTTCACCGCAAGGGGTTTGGTGGTAAATATTTCTGGATTAAGCAAAAACCTAAAAAGATAAATTCTTTGCGAGAAAAGATTAAGGATGAAACAAATGCATCACTTCTATTTGCATTATCTTTCTTGCCTCATCTTGAAAAAACCTTAAACGGACAATCGCCAAAATTAGAGATTCACTTGGATGTGGGAAATAATGGTGAAACAAGAGATATGATTGGAGAAGTTGTAGGAATGATTACCGGAAACGGTTTCGAGGCGAAGACCAAACCTGATTCCTACGCTGCTTCCAAAGTGGCCGACAAACACACATAACTACAAAATATGGAATGGGAAGAAGCAAAAGAAGTAAAATCGGAAGTCAAAAAAATTGTAAAGACGTTAGAACTTACGCATATAAAACCTTCCAGGATCTTCTGTTTTAGGACGAGAGGTTCAACCTCCAGATCTTATGCCAGAATCTGGTCGTTTCCAAAAATTTTTCAAAGGGCGTTAAATGTTGATTCTGCCTATGTTATTGAGGTTCTTTCCAAGCATTACGATAAGCTTAACCAAGATCAAAAGACGATGGTTATTATTCATGAGCTTATGCATATACCTAAGAACTTTTCAGGAGCACTGCTTCCTCATAGAGGAAGAAATAGGCATCTTGAAAAAGACGCAAGAAGACTATTTTCCGAATATAAAAAATTCTCAGAATTCAAGAAATTCTCAGAATTCAAGAAAAAAAGTTTATGATTACAGTAATCCACGGAGATGACCTTCCTTCTTCAAGGACATTTTACTTAGATAGGAAGAATAAATGCAAAGAGCCAAATGAGTTTTCGGGTGAAAAAATTACAATTACCGATCTTTTGCAACTAAGCTATGGTGGATCGCTTTTTAGTTTGGAAAAAACCGTATTTATTGAAAACTTACTTTCAAATAAAAAATCTTCATCCGCAAAGGAAGTCATTGGATATATAAAAGATAATCATAAAGGCTTTAATTTTTTTCTCTGGGAAAGCGGTGAGCTTTCAAAAGCGACTCTTTCTCAGTTACCAGGCGTAGTGTCAAATTTATTTAAAATTCCTCAAAACCTTTTTTTATTCCTAGACAATATAATTCCTAATAGCAAAAAAAATATTATTTATTTTCATAAAGCGTTGGATGGAACAAATCAGGAACTAATTTTATTCATGCTAATACGACAATTTAGGTTAATGCTTGCAATACTTTCAAAATCTACGATAGACGAGATAAAAAGGTTAGCGTTTTGGCAAAAAGATAAAATAAAAAAACAGGCAAGACTGTTTGGGGAGGAAGCATTAATTAAGTCTATAAAAAGGCTTCATAGAATAGATTATGAGCAAAAATCCGGACAAACCGGCCTAAATTTAGTCCAAACAATTGACATTTTTTTACTGTCGATATAATAATAAAACGATGAATATAAATCCTCAAATATTTAAATCTTATGATATTCGTGGAGTCTACCCTACAGATCTAAATGAGGAAACAATAAAAGATATTACTAAAGCGATTTACACCTTTTTTAGGAAAGACAAACCACAGGGTGAATTGTCGGTAGTTGTAGGTCATGATATGCGTTTATCTTCCCCACGGCTATTTGAAGTTTCCGTAAATACCTTGAGGGAAATGGGAGCAAAAGTAATAGATATAGGTTTGGTTTCTACCCCCACTTTTTATTTTGCTGTTTTTCATTACGGTTATGATTGCGGCTTTCAAATAACTGCTTCCCATAATCCAAAAGAATGGAACGGGATGAAAATAGTCAAAAATACAGACAAAGGACTTGTGAAAATCGGGAAAACTACCGGAATGGAGGATATAAGAAATATTGTTTTGAGTAAATCTTTCATAAAACCTACTGGAGTTGGCTCAATTGAAAAAAAAACTGGGATTCTTGACGATGAAGTAACAAATTCCTTAAAAATTTCCCAAAACCCAACGATTAAATCATTTAAAATTGTTGCAGATGCCGCAAATGCGATGGGCGCACAGTATATTGAAGCAATTTTTCAACATATCCCTGGAAATTTAGTTAAAATGAATTTTGAACTGGACGGATCATTCCCTTCTCATCAGCCCGATCCTCTTCAACCGGAAAATTTAGTAGGTTTGCAAAAAAAAGTAATTGATGAAAAAGCTGATCTTGGTCTTGCTCCTGATGGAGATGGCGACAGACTGTTTTTTATAGATGAAAAAGGACAGACAGTTCCACCTACAATTATCACCTCAATGATTTCAACAGAACTCCTTAAAAATTATCCTGGCGAAACGATTTTAGTTGACATACGTTATTTATTAACGCCTAAAAAAATAATCGAGGAGAATAAAGGAAAAATGGTTATCACAAAGGTTGGACATGCATATATAACAGAAGCAATGTACAATACAGGAGGAATTTTCGCAGGTGAATCTTCAAGTCATTTCTTTTTCAGGGATACTGGTAATGCAGAGTCCCAGATGGCAACGATACTTGCCGTCTTAAGTATTTTATCTAAGATAGGAAAACCGTTTTCGGATGCAACTGAGATATATAGAAGAAGTTTTGAGTCAGGAGAGTTTAACTTTAAAGTAGCAGACTCTCTGAAAATAATGAATGAGCTAAAAGAAAAGTATAAAGATGGAATGCTTAATGAACTTGACGGAATTGCAATAAGCTATTCTAATTGGAGATTTTCTGTTAGACCATCAAATACAGAACCACTGTTAAGATTGAATGTGGAAGCATTAGAAAAACCTGTCATGGAACAAAAAAGAGACGAGTTGGTAAAATTAATAAAGGAACTGTCATGATTGATTTAAAAAATATTGATCCATCAAAATTCGATAATACCCCATATGTTCTGAACGATACAACAAAACCTTGGGGTCACGAAATAATATTCACAAAAAAAGAAGATCCATACACTGGTAAAATTCTTTGCGTTAATTCCGGGAAACAATTCAGTCTGCAAATTCATGACGAAAAAGAAGAAAGCCAGATGTTGGTCTCAGGAGAAGCAATCTTAATAATTGACAATAATAAAGGTGAGCAAGAAGAAATAAAAATGGTTCCTTTTAAGGGATATAAAATAAGACCTGGGCAGAGACATAGAATAAGGGCTGTAACTGACTGCGCTATTTATGAAGTGTCTACTCCAGAAGTTGGAACTACTCTTCGATTGGAAGATGACTATCATCGCCCGGATCAAACTGATAAATTACGTTGGGAAGAGAGGAAAGGTCTGAAATGATAAATTTGGAAGATTTGGAAGAAATTAAAAAAATAGATCCAAGAAACGTTTATAGATCAACTCTTGAACTAGCTGATCAATGCGAGCAAATTTGGAATGATAAAGACACTTTAGTAGTTCCTCAAAATTACAAAAAAGTAACTAATATAATTTTTTGCGCAATGGGCGGCTCTGCTCTAGGCGGACGAGTTATTTATTCCTTATTTAAAGATTCAATAAAAATTCCTGTCGAGGTAATAAATGGCAATAGTTTGCCCGTATATGCAGATGAAAATTCATTAGTAATTGTTGTAAGCTACTCTGGATCAACTGAAGAAACTATCTCAGGGTTAAATGATGCAATCTCAAGGAAAGCAAAGGTAATTGGGTTAACCACCGGCGGAAAACTAGCGGAAATTTTGAAAAGCAATAATTTCCCCTACCTAATTATCAATCCAAAACATAACAAATGCCAGGTTCCAAGAGTAGCAACAGGTTATATGGTGTTCGGAGCCATGGGAATCTTAGCGAAAACGGGACTACTGAATGTGACCAATGAGGACGTTAAAAAAGAAATA
>Ga0154761_140_pt8 | contig 25756 bp, 31 predicted proteins | sample Rifle2008BG16ft_FD_105769 | JGI IMG/M metagenome (GOLD analysis project Ga0154761, IMG submission 105769) | Candidatus Levybacteria bacterium RBG_16_35_11 | reverse complement strand
ATTCTTTAACCGTTACCCCGTCTATGATAATACCCGTAAATCTAGGATTTATTTTCGGGTCTGTTTTTAGAAAAAGGGGTAATACTTTAGAGGGTTTTACCTTGGAAACATCAATTTTGGGTTTTGAGTAGTTAACTTTCTTTCCCTCTATTGCGGCAATTTCCCTTGCAATACCAACAATAGATAAAAGGTCGGGTCTATTTGGGGTTATTTCTAGGTGGAAAAGCGTATCATCTTCAACTTTTTTAACCTCTTCTGTTCCCAATCCTACTTCGGTTAACTTTTCCCCTAATTTGTCAGGGTTTAAAGTTATTTCAACGTAATCTTTTAACCAGGATAATGGTGCAATCATATTAAAACTGCTTTATAATTCTAAGATCTGGATTTGTTAAAAGTCTTAAATCTTCCATTCCAAAGCGAAGGGTTGCAAGACGGGATAGTCCTATTGCAAATGCAAAACCTGATACTTCCGAACTTTCGTAACCTGCGGTTTCCAAGACATTTGGATGGATCATCCCAGAGGGCATAATCTCACTCCATCCGCTGTATTTGCAAAAAGGACACCCTTTACTTTTACAAACAGTGCATTCAATGTATGTATCTATCCCCGGTTCTACAAAGGGAAAATTGGTTGTCGCAAATTTTATTTTTATTTCATCCCCCATTAGCTTTTTTAAAACATAATCTATTGTTCCGAGTAAATCAGTAACCTTTACATTTTCATCGACCATAAATCCCTCTAATTGCCAGAATTCAAAGCTGTGTGATGCATCTACTTGTTCATATCTAAAATTTTTTCCAGGCGCAATTACTCTAAGTGGTGGTTTTGTTTTTTCCATTACTCTGCCCTGCATCGCAGATGTCTGTGTTCGTAAAATAATTTCTCCAGGATTTGCAATGCTTTTTCTTGTATCAAGATATAAGGTTTGCTGGGTATCACGGGATGGATGGTTTTTGGGAATGTTAAGTGCTTCAAAGTTATAATAGTCTGTTTCTATTTCTGGACCATCTACCGTTTGAAAACCTATTTCTTTAAAAACATCAATCGTCTCATAGAGAATTTGAGTTAGAGGATGTAAATGTCCAATTTCCGGAAGAATTGCTGGATTGGTTATGTCTATTTTTTCCTTCTTACTCTGGAATTTTGTTTTTGATAATTCTTCCCTTTTTTGCTCAATTGCCTCTTCGATGCTTTTTTTTACTTCATTTGCCAGAGTTCCCACTTCTACCCTTCTCTCAAGGGGAATTTTTGGTAGCCCCTTTAAAAGTTCCGTTAATTTTCCGGATCTTCCCAAAAACTGTATCCTTATCTCTTCAAGTTCTTCAGTAGTTTGGGAATCCAGGATTAAAGAAACAACAGAATTTTTTATACCAATTAATTCTTCTTCCATAGCCTAATTATAGCAGTATTTAATTTTTCAAAGAAGATATTTAATTGAAGACCTAGAGCTTACTTTTGCTTTCTTCTAAATGTTTTCTATGTTTCTTTTCTTTTCTGCTCAGTCCGAACAAATAATACGGCCATACAAATGGACCAATAGGGTCTACTAAAACTGTTTTAATTCCTAGTCTTCTTGCCCCATAAATATCATGTACTATTTTATCTCCAATCATTGCTACCTCCTCTGGCTTGCATCTAATTGTTTCTATGATTTGATTAAAGAATGATTTATATGGTTTTTTATTTCTGATAATTCCAGGTTTAATTATGGTGGCTCCCAGGACTCTTGCTAAACAGGAAAGATCACGCCTGGAATTTGATACTAAATAAATTTGCTCTACTTGTTGACTTTTCAAAACATTAGATAAGAAAGTCAAAACATCTTGTGGTATTTCGTTTTCGTGAACTTTCGTCAAAGTATTGTCTACATCAAATAGTGCAAATCTTACTCCTTGTTGCTTTAATTTTTCAAAGTCGATATCGGTTATTTGAGAAGCATAATAATCAGGTAGGTAAAAATCACCCTGGTTAATAGAGGTTAAATCAATCATTCTTCTTTTCGACTGTGTTTCATCCTCCAGGGGTAAAAGCGGAGATTTTCCTATTTTTTCCATAAAATTTGGGGACAGCTTATTTTAAGGTTTTAACAATGTTGGAAAAGGTTTCTCTATCGGTTGCGATAATTTCGCTTAAAATTTTTCTATCAAGTAAAATATTTGCCTTCTTTAATTTATCAATTAAAACGCTGTAGGAAGTTCCTTCCTGTTTTGCAGCCTCCCCTATCCTTAAAATCCAAAGCCTTCTTAAATCTCTCTTGCGATTCTTGCGTCCTTGATATGCGTATGCACCAGCATGTAAATGGGCTTCTTTCGCAACCCTTATAAGTTTGCTTTTTGTGCCTCTATAGCCCTTATTAGCCGCTAGTAATTTCTTATGTTTTCTTCTTGAAACTGTTCCTCTTTTAACGCGTGCCATAACTCTCCTTTGATTTTACAAATTTATTTTTAAACATTTTAACCAACCCTTTTCTAAAATTTGAATAAGATCTTTCCCCTACTCTTTCGGACTTGGATTGCCTAAAGTTCAAATTCCTTGCCTTCATTTTTAAGCTTCTCCCAACATCTGTTTTATTTTCTTTGCAAATTTACCCTTTAAAACTGCCGGTTCTTTTTGCCTTCTTAACCTTCTTTTTGATTTATTTAATTTTAAATGGCTTTTATATTGATGCGAAAATAAAACCTTACCCCTCTTTGTAACCTTAAATCTCCTAGCTACTGATCTCTTTATTTTCTTCTTTTTCATGTTTTTTTCTTTCTGGCGACAATATTACTATTAACTGTCTGCCTTCAAAATGTTTTTCTCTTTCTATCTTTGAAACATCCCAAACCGAATCTATTGCTTTTCCCAAAACCTGCTCTCCAAATTCCGGATGGGTAATTTGCCTTCCGGCAAATCTTACTACCAATCGGACTTTATTTCCGGACTCAAGAAATTCCCTTGCCCTTTTTACCATGGTTTGCAAATCATGGTCGTCCATAAAAGGACCAAGTCTAACCTCTTTTGTTTCGGAAACTCTAGCCTTTTTTTTCTCTTCCCTTCGTTTTTTCTCTTCCTGATAAAGAAATTTCTTAAAGTCAACTATTTTTGCAACCGGAGGAACTGCCTTGGGTGCAATTTCTACCAAATCCAGTTCAAGTTCTCTTGCTCTTACTAACGCCTCTTCCCTTTTTATTACCCCGATCTGTTTTCCTTCGGCGTCTAAAACCCGAAGTGACGGAGCAAAGATTCGCTCATTAACCCTGTAAAATTTCCGTTGAATATGTTTTCTTTTATGTTTTTTGATCAATTTCTTGTTTTACCCTTTTTACAAAATGAGAAAGGTTTAGTTTTCCTAAATCTTTCCCATCTCTAGTTCGTACCGAAACGGTTTGATCATTAATTTCTTTGTCCCCTATTATACCCATATAGGGCACTTTTTGTAAAGTAGCTTGCCTAATTTTATTTTGCATTGTTTCAGCCCTTGAATCTACCTCAACTCTAATATTTTCCGATTTTAACTCCTCTGCCATTTTCTCAACTTCTTTCAAGTGCCTATCGGCAATCGGAATTAAAGTTATTTGAACAGGCGAAAGCCAGAGTGGCAATATTCCCTGGACATGTTCTAGCCAGACCCCCAAGAATCTTTCCACCGCTCCCAAAGTTGCCCTATGTATAATATATGGCATATGGCCTTTGCCATCTTCTCCCACGTAGCTTAGCTTAAACCTCTCTGGTAAGTTAAAATCCAGTTGTATAGTAGATAATTGCCATTCCCTACCATGGGAATCAACTGCCATCAAATCCATTTTTGGTCCATAAAAAGCAGCTTCTCCTACGACTTCCTTAAATGGAGTTTTTGTTTCTTTAAGTAGCTCTCTCATTTGTCTTTGCATTTCCTCCCATGTTTTTTCATCACCTAAATATTTAGTTTTATTTTTGGGATCCCATAGGGATAGCCTTATCCAGTATTCTTTAAACCCAAAGTCTTTCAACATTTTTTTATCAATATCCAAAGCTTTTTTAAACTCATCTTTTATTTGATCTTTTCTAATAAAGATGTGAGCATCATCCATGGTTATTGACATAACTCTTGTTAACCCTCCAAGTTCCCCTGACTGCTCCGACCTGTATACGGTTGCAATCTCTGCGTAGCGTTGAGGCATCTCTTTATAGCTGATAGGTTTTCGCTGATATATTTGGATATGATGAGGGCAGTTCATTGCTTTTAGCACATATTCCCTGCCCTTTGTCTTCATTGCTGGGAACATGTCTTCGCTGAATTTTTCCAAATGACCAGATACTTCAAACAGGTCTTTTCTGGCAATATGCGGACTCCAGACGTGTTCATATCCTTCCTCTTTTAAGAGGTCATACATATAATTTTCAACAATCTTTCGAAGAAGTGTGCCTTTCGGAGTAAAAAGAGGAAGCCCGGAGCCGACTAATTCTGAATGAACAAATAAATCTTGTTCTTGCCCGATTTGCCTATGGTCTTTTAGAGATTTGTCATTCATTGCGTTATTTTATCAAATGAGGGTTGTTTTCGGAAATAAACTCAACAACACTGGCAACAAAATTTCCGACCACCGGGATTAAATTTATTTGTCTAAATATTAAAGTAATTATCGCCAAAACTATTGAAACACCAATTGTTGCCCCCAGTCCCCAAGCTATTCCGCCCACAAGGTTATTTTTTACGATTTTCCCAATATTTTGATTAACCTGCTCGCACCTTTCCGCCATATTAGTATTATACAAAAAAGCCAAGCTGCAAGGAAATATTTTGCATTGCCGAAAGCGCGATTTCAATAAACTCTTTAAGCGGAATTCCTAATTTTTCCTCACACATTCTTATTTGTTTTCTATCTGCCCCTTTTGCGAAGTTTCTCTCGTCGAATTTTTCCATAACAAAATCAACAGACAAGTAAGCTAATCCTCTTGGATAAACCATTGCGCAAGCAATTATTAAGCCCGTTAGCTCGTCGCAACAATATAGACTCCAATCCATCTGGCTTTTTGGCTCTATTTTGGTATTGTGAACATTGTGAGCTTTAATTGCGTGTAAAACATCCGGATCTAACATTTTCCCATATTTTTCAGCGAAAAAAATGGTATGTTTTTCCGGAGCAAATCTGGTTATATCGTAATCGGCGTCATGCAAAAGACCGGCTATCGCCCATTTATTTTCATCAATACCAGTTACATTTCTTTTTTCTTTAAAATAATTAGCAAGTGCTTTCATTACTTCTTCGCATGCCAAATGATGTTTTATAAGGCTAGGGTTTCTAATTAAGCTAGTTAGTAAATTAAAAGCTTCTTCCCGGGTCATAAGATTATTATAGAAGTAAAAAACATAGCAAGCAATGGCGTTTCACTTGGGGTAAAAATTTATGTGGATCCAAGAGGATTCGAACCTCTGACCTTTCGCACGTCAAGCGAACGCTCTAACCAACTGAGCTATGGATCCAAAGCAAAACAAATTATATCAGGAATTAGGATTTCTTACAATTTTAGAGGGTTATCCGACTTGCTGTGCAACTACACGTTCTCCGGAGAGACTGAATTTAGTTCCGTGTTTTTTAGCCAACCCCCAATAATCTTTCTTTGATTTTTTGCCGGCAATTGCCGAAAGCCAGTTACCGGATTCTTCAACTTTAATTCTTGCCGCTCTTACAACGGATAGCATCCATTCAAAGAAGTTAATGTGGTATTTTCCTGCTGCAACTGGTCTTTGTTCGACAACAACTTCCCTAAATTGAACTTCCAATGTTTTAGATGATTTCGCAAGCTTATGAAGTTCTTCAATAAGCTGGTCAATCCTTTGATTGAGTTCAAGCTGTTCGTGTCTGGTAATTCTTTTTTCTCCGTGAAGCACTTCGGAAATGTAGTCGATTCCTGCTTCGACTCTTTTTTGAGGTTTTGCCTCGGGTCTTCTCTCTTTCCTTACAGACAAATCAATTTCCTGTCCCTCAAACATTTCGCCTGCGGCCTTATAAACACCTAGACCGAACATCTGTTCCCAAGCTGATTTTATACCTAACTTTGCCTCTTCGGTCAATGCTTGAGGAATATTTTTTACTTCCCGTATATCTTGAAAAGGGTTATCTCTTCGTACTTCTACAGGATTTTTATCAAATTGTTTAGTTTTTTTTCCTGCCATAACAAACCTCCTTTAAATTGAGGTTGTACAACGAACTTTATATCACAGGTTTCTTAGGAAATCAAGTGTTTTTTGCTGCCTTAAAATACTTGCCAAAAGATATCTATTGGATTCTAAATTCTTTCTTTCAGCATCATTAGGAGCTTTGTTAATTGCTTCTTCAATTTCTTTTTCCTCCACTGTAATTTTCTCCGTTTGAGCAATTTTTTCTAAAGTAAATTCCAGTTTTACATCATTTTCGGCTTTTTGCTCATATTCTTTTCTTAAATCTTCAATAGTTTTTCCGGTTGAAGCTAAATATTGATCCAGTGTTAATCCAAGTCTTTTTATTTCATCTAAGGTCTGAGAAAGTAGCCTATCTACTTCCTGCTCAATTATTATCCTTGGGATCTTTACAGAAACGCTTTTCAAAAGCTCAGCAACTATTTCATTAAAAGGAACACTTTTTTGTTCTTTCCCAGGGATGATTATTTTTGCTTTGGCAGTTAACTTTTTTATACTGTCTTTGTAATCTTTTAACTCGATTTCAGGTGCTTCACAGGTTAGAGCCGAAAATTTCCAGTCTTTTCCTTCTGTCAATTCCTCAACTCTAATTTTAGGGCTTATAACAGGGTTAACTTTATGCTCTTTTATAGCTGATAGGTAAAATTCCGGAAGTAATTTCTTTAAAATCTCTTCGTTAAGTTTTCCCTTATCAACGTTTTCTTCAACTAACTTTCTAGGGGCCTTTCCCTTTCTAAAGCCTGGTAAAGTGGCATTTTTTACGTATTCTTGGATTATTTCTTCTTTTGCCCTGATTATATCTGTGGCTGGGATTGTTATCTCAAGCCTAATTGTTCCGTCTTCCAGTCTTTGAATTGCAGATATCATATTTAATTTAAATTTTAATTTTTGTGCCAGGGAGAGGACTCGAACCTCCAAGGGTTTCCCCACATGGTCCTAAACCATGCGCGTCTGCCAGTTTCGCCACCCTGGCATTAAGTCACGTTAGCCTGACAGGCACAAGTAATTATACCCCATTTAAAGGGAAAGCGAAAGAGTACTATCGGGGTTTCTAAGGGCAAAATCGGCAATAATTGCCATGTTAGAATCAACACGCAAGGCCCACGTAGGAGAGGCAGCATAGATTCTTCCGATTTCATAAACGTTTGTTGCTCCCCAACTATCCATATATTGTTCTCTTAACCCTTTAGAAACAGTTTCAATTCCATCTTCCCACGAGTTAAAATAGTGTGTATTTGTGCCGTAAATTCCCCAGCCCCATCCGTTATATGAGCCGGGTGGAATAGCATGACCGTAGGTAGATTCAAGGCCTGAAATAGCGGCAACAAGTCTCCAGTCAAGGTTATACTTATCCGCGTAACTTACGAAATCTTCTGCGTTATCAGAAAGCGGAGAATTCCATTCCTCTAAAAATTTTCTTAAAATCCTTGCACGGTTGTCTGTAATCTTATCAGTTCCCGCATTTGCAAGCATAACTTTTGCAGAAGGCAAAGAAGATTTCTCTTCCGCAAAAGAAGTTTTGCAACTTAAAATAAATAAAGAAACAACTATAAGTGTTATAAAATATTTTTTCATAAGTATTAAAAAAGGCTTGGAACCCAAGCCATAAAAAAATCCTAACGTAAGCATTTGGAGACGCTTACCTTAGGATCTAAAAAGAATTCTAACACAAGACTATAGGTTTGTCAAGTGGTTAACTATGGGCCTATGTTAAATTGAAGCTAAATTTTCTCTATCAAGGCTAATCAGTCTCAAATATGCAATTATTGAAGCTGGTTTATGAAGTAATTCACTGAATTCTGCCAGCTTCCGTTGCTTGAGGGGGTATAAAGCTTTACTATTTGTTCTGGGGTAATTAACCCCATCCCTCCATAGTCCTGCGCAAGCGTTTTAGTTACAGTTTCTATTGCTTGAGGAAAATTTTCAAACCTTGTTACTTTTTTTCCGTAAATCCCAAAACCCCAGCAGTTAAATGAGTCTTTGGGTGCTTTTTTACAAAGATTTGATTCCTGCATTGCAATCGAAGGAAGAAGCCGGTAATCTAGTCCATATTTATCCGAAGTTTCAACAATGTCTTCTGCGTATGGCTCAAGCTCAGATTTGTATTTTGCAAAAAAGTTACTTAATATCTCTACTCTTGCATCCTTATCAACTGTTGCACTTTCCATAATAAAATCATCGGGAATTGCCGCAAAAGCTACTCCCTGGTTTTGTAAGGATAAATAATCTGACTTGTTGTTTTCGAAACTTTGATATGAGAAGTAAATAATACAGAAGAATAAAAAGGCTGGGGTTAAAATGAACGAAGCCAAGAGCAGAATTAACTTCTTCTTCATTAAAACAATGGTGTCATTTTTAGTCTAAAATGTCAAGTTTTCTAAGCCTAATTTGACAGCTAAATTTAGAAGATTTATGCTGTGCTTGTGGAAAGCAAAGGCAGAATCGAGGAGTTTAAAAAGGCATTGAAATACCCGGATTGGTACATTCGGTTGGAAAATCAATTGAAAGAAGACTTTTTTCCGGTTGTTCATGATGATCCTATTCTTAAGGCAAGAAGACATGAGCTATATGGGACTATCGAGGAAATGCTTATTTTAGACCAAATCCCCCTTGCAAAAGAAGGGCCTAATTTTGACAAAGACAGAAAACCAATAGACACCATAGTAATTCATCATACTGAAGAAGATCCCGATATAACTCTGGAGAGGCTGTCTGCAATAGGCTTAGTAAGGCAATATGCGCTTTGGTACCTAAAAAACGACGTTTTTGGGCACAAATTAAGAGGAAAACCAATCTGGTCAGGGCATTTCAAAGATGGAAAAATGGTGTTTTTTGCCTACACTTGGCTTGTAAGGGCTAACGGAAGGGTTGAGAAGCTTTTACTAGACAAGTATGTTGGAAGGCAATCAGCAAATCAAGAAATAAATACCAGGAGTGTCGGAATTGCCCTTTCTGGAAACTATGAGCACTCTACTCCTCCCCATGTTCAAATTGAGGCTACAGCTAATTTAATTAAGACTAAATACCCAAAAATAGTGCCATCAAGAATTCTTGGACACCTTGAGGTAAAGAAAGATCGAACCTGTCCAGGAGATAAATTCCTTGGGGGTTGGAAAAATGACTTATTAAGTATAATCTGAGCGGGCGATGGGGATCGAACCCACTACCTTCTCGTTGGCAACGAGACGTTCTACCGGTGAACTACGCCCGCAATAACTTGCAGTATATCAAAAAATCAATTGAGCCTCAACTACATTTGAAGACCTCGGGAGCGGGCTGCATTTAAAGTTCCATTAATGTTCCCACCATAGGAAACTAATCCGTTATAAACCGAACCGTGTTTAGCCATAAAATTTGCAGCTGTGTAAATTGCATCTTTGGCATTATCGATATTAGGCACACCATCTCCATCACCGTCAACAGCATAAGTATTAAAGGTTCCAGGCATAAATTGCATCGGTCCCCTTGCCCCTGTTCCTTGCCCATTATATATGGTACCTTCTCTAAGACCTGTTTCGGTTAAATGTAAGCCATAAAGGACCTGCCATGGGACTCCAAACTTTGTGCCTGCTTCCTTATAAACGTCGTCATAATTGGAAGACGGAGTTGGGGCTGTTTTGGCCTTAGTTGGTTGAGGGTTAACAAAAGGAGTTTGGGTAGCAGTTATTAATTTTGGCGCCTGAGAAATTACCTTTTCCTTTTTTAGTTCATCATCATTAAGAATTAAAGGTAAAGGTCGTAGTTTTAATTTCCAGCCGGAAATTAAATTATCCGGATTTTTAATCCAAGGATTATCAGAGAGTAAAACAGGCCAATAATTCAAATTTCCATAATAATTATGTGCGATACCCGAAAGGGTCTCGTTATCCTCAACTCTCCAAACAATTTCTTGTTTGGGGGTGAAGGAGGAGACTTTTGGTGTATTTAATGTGGCTGTGGGAGTTATTTGGGGTTGAGTAATATTTACAAGTAGCAAACCCAAGATTGGCAGTGTGTTTGCTACGATTACTTGCCCTATCATAGCTTCCGAAACATTAGTCCGGAAGTATGAATTCTAACAAAAAGAGAAAAAATTTGTCAAGTTTACCCTTAAAAATTTTTTCACGAAGTAATTTAAAAATATTTTTATATTTGACCTTAGTTATCTCTTAGCAGCTTCAATTACCTTCTCAGCCTTAAACAAATAATGAGGACGTTTTTCAGGTCGAATCGGCTCCAATCTTTCTTCAAATGGACCTGGTTTGCTCCACTTAACCCAACGAAGACCTTCTCTCGTTAGAACAACCAGCGCTCTCTTGTTTAATTCGCAATCAGGATCACATGTTCTTTCAACAATTAAAGAAAAATGATTTGGAAAGTTAGATATAAGGTCAACTATTAATCTTTCTTCTCTCTTATCGTCGAGAAGATCAAATTGATTTTTCCATTCCCATGCCCAATTACCCACAGCTCTTTGGTCAATTTTAAAACGTCCTATTCCCTTAGGCTTGGCGTCTATCTTTAGCTTGGGAGACAGGTCTTCCATGGCAGAAACGATAAGCTTAGCTCTTTGACTATCTTCAGCTTCTTCCAATAACTCTTGAAGTCTCTGGTAAAGCTGATTATCTGCTATTTTGTTAATTTCATGGAACTCTTCTTTTGAAGGAGAAAAAGGGGAAGAAATGGATCTTCTTTTGAATAATTTCCTTTGTGTGCTTTCAGGTAATATCTCTATAAATGTCTGACTTAGTGCGTAACGAGCGATTTCAACCTCAGATTTCTCTAGGAAGAAGAGTGTGTCAATATTAAGCTCTTCAATTATTGCGCTTCCTAAATTCAGAAGCTTCTCACATCTTGTTTGAACGTATTGCTCTTGTCCTGGTCTTTTCCTTTCCATAACCCGTGATTATACATCCCAAGGGACAATTAGACAATTAAAAGAGGTTTTAAAATATTCGTTATACTAAGTGCCGAGGCTCAGAGTCGAACTGAGATCTGATGTTCTTCAGACACCCGCCGTGACCACCTTGGCTACCTCGGCATTAGAAACTATATTATACAATATTGTGGGCTCTAGGGGACTCGAACCTCTGACCTCCTCGGTGTAAACGAGGCGCTCTAACCAACTGAGCTAAGAGCCCGTCCATAAATTATACCAGCGAGGGTAAAATATGGCAATCCAACATCAATGATTAACAATGATATAATCATATTGTTATGTTGTTATGACAGAAAGAATTGTCGCAAAGCACGAATCGGAAGTTCCACCGATGAGATCTGTTGGGTTTATAGGCGGAATGAGCTTAATCGCAACTATTGATATTCTTAAAAGAATTAAAGATGCATCTGTTGCTTATCTGGTTCCTCAATATGGAAACCGCGGTTATCCGCCTATAATACTTTATTCAATAAATAAAGCCCCGATGGTTCTTAATCCCGACGGAAGTTATCCTGAAAAACTAGAGCCTTCCTCCACTCTCTTGGAAGCTGCTCGATTTGTTGGAGAAAAGTCCGAATTTATAATTCTTGGCTCCCATACTGCGCATTTATTCAAAAAACAAATTGAAAAAGCGGCCGGAAAACCATTGCTAAGCCTAGTTGACCTAACAATTGAAGAAGTTAAGAAAAGAAAATGCAAAAAAGTAGGGTTAATAGCTATTGGGGTAACAATAAGAGATAGACTTTACCAAGGTCCACTAAAGGAAATAGGAGTTGAATCAATAATCTTGCCGGAAGAATTGGCTAGGAAATTAGATAATGAAGGAGTTTACCTTATTCAAGAAGGAGGAGATCCTAAGAATGGTTCGCAGATTGCCTATGATGCATTGGATTATTTTAACAAACAAGGGGTCGATGGAGTTATCCTAGGTTGCACGGAAATACCTATATTGCTTGGAGAGAGAGCAAGTGAAGCCAATATTATAAATCCCTCTCAACTCTTGGCAGAAGCAGTGATAAAGAAAGCAATGGATAATAATTATGATAATTCGAGATAAGATTTTTAAAATTCATTTGCCTAAGCCAAAATATAAGGTTATTAAGGAAATTGCGACTCGCTGGAGCCCGAGGTTTTATTCGGAAGAGAAAATTCCACAAAAAGATATAAATAGCATATTTGAAGCTGCTCGATGGGCTCCTTCTGGCAGAAATAAGCAACCTTGGTACTTTTACCATGCACAAAAACCAACAGAAGGATATAAAAAACTTTTTGAAACTTTAGATCCCTACAATCAAAACTGGGCTAAAACAGCACCTCTATTAATTCTTGCCTGCGTTGATTTAAAAAATCAACCCAAATATGGTGAGTATGATTTAGGCCAGGCAACTTTTTCTTTAGTTATTCAAGCAAGGCATTTAGGTTACTATTCAAGACAAATGGCCTTGTTTGATAAGAAAAAAGTAAAGCAAATTTTCAAACTAGGGAAAAACATTGAACCATACATTATTATTGCAATTGGAGAAATTGGTGATTATAAGAAAGCTTCAAAACAAATTATCGATTATGAGCTTGATCCTAGACCTCGAAAAAGCAAGATTTGCGAAGAACTAATATAGAGTGCGGATGAGAGGACTCGAACCTCCACGCTTTTTAAAGCACATGCACCTCAAGCATGCCTGTATACCGGTTTCAGCACATCCGCGCTTTCATATTTTACCACAAAGTGTGCCCAGGGGGAGACTCGAACTCCCAAGATCTTACGATCACAGCGTCCTGAACGCTGCGCGTTTACCAATTTCGCCACCTGGGCTTCTTGCCTTCAATTTTAACAGAGGTAAGCTTTGCTTGACAAGCTTAGGAAGACAAAATAAAATTAATAAGCAAAACGGGCCTAAAATAAATATAACCGGAAAGGAGGCGAATATGGAAATTAAAAGTCCTATCTTTGAAAATAACAAAGAAATTCCAAGTAAATATACTTGCGATGGAGAAGGCATTAATCCCCCTTTAACTTTTTCAAATATTCCAAAAGAGGCAAAAAGTTTAGTTCTAATAATGGATGATCCTGATGCTCCAATGGGGACATTCACCCACTGGGTTATATTTAACATTGACCCAAAAATTACAGAAATAAAAGAGAATTCAATCCCTTCTGGTTCAACTTTAGGATTAAATAATGGGGGTGGGGTTAAATATGTTGGTCCGTGTCCCCCTTCCGGCACTCACCGCTATTTTTTCAAACTTTACGCTTTAGATATTACTTTGTCACTAACAGGAGAGAAGATAAGTAACAGGGAAGTTGAAGCGGCAATCCAGAATCATATTGTCAAAAAAGCGGAACTACTCGGTTTATACACAAGGAAATAGTTATTTTTCCCTAACTACTGTTACAGTGCATTCCGTAACTAAGGCTGCGATTGCACCGACTGCTGCAAACATTGGTGCAACTGCAACTCCAATTACACCTAAGGTTAAAGGAATTTGAATTATCTCTTTTCCGTTTTTATCTTTAATTATAATGCTTCTAACATTTCCTTCTCTAATTATCTCTTTTATCTTTCCCAGAAGCTTTACACCTTCAACCTTAAAGGTCTCTTGTTTGGATTTTTCTTCTGTTTTCTCCCCCTTCTTTGCTTTTGGCATATCCCCTCCTTTCTTTCCAAATATTATACTACGATTTGTAAAATATTTATAAGATTTTTATTAGAATTCTTAACAAGAAAACAGAAATAAACTTGTTTATTTTTGTTCGTAATGGTATAATTGGCGAACCGTGAAGACTAATTCCCCGAAATGCTACCAATGCGGATCAGAACTAATACTTGTAAAAAGGGTAACGGAAAAAACAGAAGGTTCACATTTTCCTCAAACATTAACAATTTACCGCTGTTCAAACATCTCTTGCCAAGAGGAAAAAGACAGGCAGGAGGAAAAACGGATAAAGCTAAAGGAGGAAAAGGAAGCTGAAAAGGAAAGAAGAGTTAAAGCCAGAAAAAACGGGCATTTAAAGTAAGAAAACTTATTTTAAAACATATTCTCTTTCCGCTCTTTTTTTAACAAATGAATAGTTTCCTACCACAGCCCCGTTTTTAGTTAATTGATTAGCCAGATAAAGCCAGCAAATTGCATTTGGAACAGTTAAATAATCTCTATTTGCATACTTTTTTGCTAATTTACTCATTTTCCTGTAAAGATTTTCATTAGTTAATAAATCATGCATATGCTTTGCAACTTTTGAAGTGTTTCCTACCTCTACTAAAAATCCATTTATTTTGTTTTTTATCTGCAGAGGAATTCCTCCGGTTTTATAAGCAATCACTGGTTTTCCTTTCATTAAAGCTTCCGTAACTTTTACTTCAAAACCCTCTTTAGTTGAGAGTTGAAGCGCAAAAGTTGATTTTCTAAGCAAAGCGTTCAAAACGTCATCCATATGAGGAAGTCTGATTACTTTTATATCTTCTGCTATTTTTTTATATTCTGTGTTTTTTAGCAATTTAATTATTTCGTTAAATACGGGTTTTCCATCGGGATCGTCTATAGAAGAGTTTCCGCAGATTACCAATTGAGGAGGAGATTCCAAACCGGGCATTAGCCTTAACTTTCGATAAGATTCAAGCACATCTAAAATCCCTTTAGAAGGATCGAAGCGGGCAATTTGCACAATAAACGGCCTTTTTAGATCAAGTTTTTTTTGACCCTCCTGCCTAATCAGTATCTCGTTAAATATTCTTAAAAAATAAAGAATTTCTTTTTTTGTTAGTTCCCTATTTAACCCATCTAACGGGTCTGTGGTTGCCGGCATAAACACTGTTTTTTCCTTTGGGACATTTTCCGGGACAAAATCGATTATCGGATGAGCAACAAAACAGTCTGCGTCTTTAATGTTATTCCAGATGAAATTCCAGGAAATATTTTGGGGAGTTTTTTTATTTCTTACCAGTTTACTTACGATTTGAATATGAGATCTATAAATTACTTTCGCATTAGGATTATATTTTTTAATAAAGGAAATTAAACCCGAAGGTTGAGAGTCATCTATAACAATTACATCAGAGTTCTTAAAAACGTTTTTAAAAAACTCTGCATTTTTCCCAATCCAATTATTATAAAATCTCATTTCGTCTTTTGTAAGTCTTATATTATCCTGTGCAACATTTTGTAGTATGTTGTGAAATTTTCTTTTTGTAATGTTAAAAGCATGCTCGTTAGGTTTTAAGACATACCAGTGAGCATCTACCTTAAGCAATTTATAAAGCCTTATTAAGGCATGTCTCATAATGGCTACTCCTCCACCCTGGGGTGTAGCATTTATAAAACTGATTCTTTTACCCTTAAATTCTTTTACCAATTTTTGAAGAAGCCTCATTTCCTTCCTAAAAGTAATTTTTTTGTAGTCTTCTAAAGTAACAAAATAGTTGGGGTTTACCTCGTTAGTTTTTGAAAGCTTGACGATTCCTTGACTGTGCATCCTCTACTTATAACTTACAAAAATATACACTTTAAAGCAAGTGCTAGGAAGCTGAGTTTATTTAGAGTTTTGCGGGATTGATTTTTATAATTCTATCATCGTCTACTGCTGGATTTCCCCGTCCATCGCGATTGCTGGTTGAAATATAAAGCATCTTATCAGGGCCGACTGTAACGTTACGTATTCTTCCAAAACTACCTTTCAAATGTTCCCTAAGCACTGCTTGATCACCTTGGATAAAAGCTTCATAGAGTGTTTTTCCTCTAAGTCCGGCAAAAAAGACAGAGGAGCTAAAAAACGCTGTGCCCGAAGGGGCCCAAGTGTTCCCGCCTGATTGAAGAATAGGGGCGATGGTTTCTGGTAACACTTTATCACCAACACTCTCAGGCCATCCGTAATTTCCTCCTTTTATAATTTTGTTTAATTCATCCTGGCAGCAATTTGGCCATAATCCCGACGGACCATGCTCTGTTTCCCAAAGATTACCATTCTTGTCCCAAGCAAGACCTTGTGGATTACGGTGTCCATAGGAATAAACCAGATTTGTGAAAGGATTATCTTTAACCTTTTCTCCACTATCGGTTACGCGCAGTATTTTTCCACCCAGTGTATTGGTGTTTTGTGCCTGAGAAGGATTTTGGGCATCGCCTGTTGTAATATATAAATAATTGTCCGGTCCAAATTTTATTCTTCCTCCGTTGTGATTTGAATTTCCCGGAATATTATCAACAATAATTTTTTCGTTACTTAAAACATTATTTTTGTAAGTCATTCTCACTACTCTATTTAAGGTGCTTCCTAAATTCCCACCATATGTGTAATAAAAATAGATATAATTATTAGACTCAAACTTTGGATGAAGAGTCATCCCCAACAGTCCCCCTTCTCCAATTTCCCTTACTTTTTCAAATGTTGCAACAGGCTTAGGATTTAGTATTCCACTATTCATAATTCTTACCCTGCCCGGTCTCTCTGTAATAAGTATATCTTTGTTTGGTAAAAAAACTATTTCCCAAGGGGTATCTAATTCTTTTGCAATAACCAAGGTTTCTGAAATATCGACATTTTTTTGATTTTCCACTCCTGTTGTTTGTATCTTTTGAGGTGTTTTGCTCGGAGAAGATATATTTTTTTGGAAAAAAAGATACAGAAAAACTAATAATAAAATTAAAATAAAGAGCAAAATAAATCTTCTCATGGTATGTTATCCCAACTCTTCTTTTATCCAATTTTTTGCTTCTTTAGTCATCTTTCCTATGGGAACTGAGTATAATGTATAAGTTTCATAACTATGCAGCTTTCTTACCTCTTTGTTTATTCGTTCAAAGTATTCATTATAGGATTCCATTAACAGGAGAACTTCAGAGCCATTGTTTATCTGTTTTTTCCACAAATACGAAGAGTTCACTTCTATTTTTTTTGAACAAATTATCAATTTTTCACCAAATAATTTTTTTTCAATTCTCTCAGCTTCTTTTTTATCTTTGCATGATAAAAGAAATATTGAAAATTTCATTTTAAAGGATAGCAAAAAAAGATAATGAATAAATTCTAAAATTAATTAACATGTTTTAGAAAAAATATTGCTTGACAGTGACAAATTTTTTCACATCTTGGACATTCGTATCCTTTGAGAGTACTGTCTTTTGTCCAATAATCTTTAATTGTCGAAACATTCTCATAGCCTAATTTTTCAAACATTCTTTTTGAAGAATCGGGTCTTTCGGAATCCCAGGAAATTGCAAATAATAAATTTGAACCAAGCTGAATAAGTTTTTGCTCGGATTTCATCGTAATACTTGTTCCTATTCCACGGTGCCTAAAATCGGGTAAAACAGCTATAGATTTAATAATTCCAACTTTGTAGTCATTTAAATCTAAAATTTTTTCAAATTGATTTAGTTCTTTGTTGTAGTTTGATCTTTCTATGTCGGAAGCGACAAAAGAAACACCTACTCCGAATAATCTGTTTTGGTCAGCTGCCCCCAATGTAACGTATTTTTCTTGAGAATTAACATACTCAATTAAATTGTTCTCTGGAATGTATTTTTGTCCTAAGCTAATATCATAAATAGAAACTGCCTGCTTTATTAAGGAGAGATCAACGCCTTTTATTTGCTTTATAAAATAGTAAAATCCGTAGATTTCTGGGTTTAAAAAAACTTCGTTCATACTGAAATTTATTTTAATCTTTATTTATGTCCCTTTTCTTCTCCTCGTATTCTTTTTTGTTTATTTCACCCTTTGCGTATCTTTCTTTTAAAATATCCATTGCTGAACTCTCTGTTTTAGCATTTGATCTTTCTCCATAATTACGGAAAAGAAGAATTACTATGATAGCGATAATAATCCAGAAAATAATCATAAAAAACGGTCCTAAGAAAAATCCAGGCCATCCCCATCCCATCATGTTGCCGAATCCGTTCCAATACATCATGACCTCTCCCCTCGCTTTCCCTGCTGTTCAGGCACTCTGTGAGCCGTTCCGCCTAGGCGGATGAAAAGGCAAAAGTAAGCCTAAGCAGGCTTTTACATCTGTATTATAGCAAAATTATTAAAATTTAGCTTTAAATAGGTTAAATTAGACAACATTAAATAACTTGTAGAAGATATAATATTGTGCTACTTTTTAAATGTGAAATTACAAAAGCTTTTATTTATTGTCTTAATCTTAGTTGTCTTAATTGGTCTTGTCCCTCTTTTTAGTTCAAGTTTTTATCTAAGTCACGATGGTCAGGCACATGTTGCTAGATTTGCCGCTTATTACAAATCTTTTTTAGATGGACAATTTCCGCTTCGTTGGGCCGGTGATTTAAATTATAGATATGGTTCTCCTGTTTTTATCTTTTTTTACCCACTTCCCGGAATTATTGCAATTTTTCTTCATCTTTTAGGAGCAAGCTTTGAGAATACGTATAAATTTATTGTAGGTTTCTCTTTTATTTTAAGTTTTATTTCTTTTTATATTTGGACAAAAGAACATTTTAGAAAAGAAGTAGCAATTGCCGGTTCAATAATCTACGGCCTTGTTCCCTACCATATCTTAAACATGTATGTCAGGGGAGGAATTGGGGAAATTTTAGCAGTTGCAATTTTGCCGCTATGTTTTTACTTCATTGATAAAATAATTAAAGAAAAAGCTTTTAAACACTCTGTATTTGGAGGAATTGTTTTTGCATTTTTAATACTCTCACACAATTCGGTTAGCTTTTTATTTGCTTTTATTCTTTTAGCTTATGGGATCCTGAATCTAAAAGAGAAAAAAGATCTTCTTAACATTTTTTATTTTTTCACCTTAGGTATTTCTCTTGCCGCCTTTTTCTGGATACCTGCTCTTTTATATGGAAAATATATAAATGCCTCCCTTCTTACAGGAGATATTTATAAGATTCACTTCGCAAGTATTTGGAAATTAATATATTCTCCATGGGGATTTGGTCCAAATGTTAATGAACAAGGCGGATTGTCGCCGCAGGTTAGCATCCCCCTTTTTGTCCTAAGCCTAGCATCTTTTTTTCTAATCATTAAGCTTTCTTATAATCGAAAAAATATAATTTTTTGGCTTTTTGTCTTTGCTTTGGGAATCTTTCTCTCAAATAGTATCTCAAGTTTTATTTGGCAAAAAAGCTCTTTTTTGAAACTATTTCAATTTCCTTGGAGAATGATGGTTTTGTCCAGTTTTGCGTCATCGGTTCTAGCAACTTATGTTATAAACTCTCTTCTTAAGAAAAAGATATTTTTTTTATTAATCATCGTTTTCATAATTGTTCCAAGCTTTTTTTTAATACAAACAAGGCAAATTCCCCAAAAAAGCGATTCATTTTATCTTAATTACAGATACACCACTTATTATTTTGGAGAGGCAACTTCAATTTGGACAGCCGGAGATTTCGGAGAGTTCCCCAAAGCACCTTTGGAAATTTTTTCAGGAGGAAAATTTAAACAGATTACTAGGAAATCAAATCTTCATATATTTGAAACAAAAACAAAAAAAGACTCAGGGGTAGTTGATAATACAGTTTACTTTCCGGGCTGGCATGTAAAAATAGATGGAAAAGAAGTGCCAATCCAATTTCAGGATCCAAATTACAGGGGTTTAATTACATTTAATGTTCCAAAAGGAAATCATATTGTAGAGGTAAAATTTAGGGAAACAAAACTAAATTTAGTTTCAGACTTTATTTCCCTGGGGTCTTTAATTTTTGTGATTATTTATCTTTTATTTATGAAAAAGAACTCCGTAAACAATCGAAAAATCCATAAGAAACAGAAAAAAGTTAATTAGAATAATTGGCTTTTCCTTATGATGCAATCCGTAAAGGATCCAGAAGAAAGAGACAAAGCCATAGGCGCCCCAGGTATAAACAGAAACACCTTGTTTACCATTGTTAATCCAGACATCCAATATCTGAGGTATTGTCATAATCGGAGAAATAAATCCAATAGGGTATATAAGCTCGTCCAAAAGTTTCCTCTCCTTTTTCTTTTTAGGGCGATAAAAAGCATGGGCCATAATTTTACTTTAACATGTTTTAAAACTTTAGCAAAGAGGAATCCAGATTTAACGTTACTACCTATAAATTTCTCTTCTGTGCCCAATTTTTATTATAAGTACAGTTTTATTTAACTTATTAACAGTATAGATAATTCTGTAGTTGCCAACTCTAACTCTATAACCATTACCACCTTCTAATTTTTGACTATTCAGACTATAAGGATTATTTTTTAATAAACCGATTTGCCTAATTATTCTTTTGCCCAGGGTTCTGTTAAGGCGAAGAAGTTCTCTCTCTGCAGACCTAACAAATAGGATTTTCATTTAGAATCTAGTTTCTTAGATACTTCTTCAAAAGAAACAGTGGGTTCATCCTTGCGTTCTTCAATAGCTTTTAGATCACTTGAGGTTTCCAGGGTATCTTCCAATAGTGCATAATAATCAGGGTCTACTAATACAGCTGCTGCTTGTGATCTTTGCAGAATTACAACGCTTTTCCCTTCTTCGCGCAGCCTTTTTATTATCCCTGCCATATTTTGTTTTAAATCAGTAATAGATGTAGTATTAATCATATTAACTTATGATAAGTATACATTACCTTAGAACATATTGTCAAGAGTATATTCAAAGGTATTATTCACTGAAGATTAAAATTAAGGCTTTTGGTTTATGGCGAGGATATTCCCATCGGGGTCTTTAAACCATGCTGCTTTGAAATCTCCCATTGTTGCAATTCCCAATTTATTCGTTTTAATTCCTGGAAGATCATATTGCTCAAAGACGACCCCTTTTTGGGAGAGCTCCTCTGTTTCTTTCTCTATATCATCAACGTCAAATCCTGCCTGAGTATGCTCAGCTTTTGAAGGCGGGCCTTCGTAAATATATAATTTAGTCCCCCTCCTGCCTTAAACAATAAATCACCCAGTGGATTTTCCGTTTCCAGCTTTAGTCCCAAATTATTTTGATAAAAATCTTTTGCCTTTTTCAAATCGGTAACCCGAATTGTTGCAGTAATAGGCGAATTAGTTAACATGTAATTAATGATAAATGGGCATTGTTAAGTAAAAGTAAGACCCATGAAATAAAAAACTAAGAATATATATTTGGTTGAATGGAGTTTGTTTTTAAGGTAAAATATAAGCTGCGCCGCGGTGGTGGAATGGTAGACACGAAGGCCTTAAGAGCCTTTGTCCGTAAGGACGTGAGAGTTCGAGTCTCTCTCGCGGTACAATTCTTAGGCTTCGGGGTGAGGAGGAGGTTTTATACCAAGCTGAATTAGCCCGTAATCTAAAAGTTGCCTCATATCCCCTCTTCTATCTGTGCTATTAAGAATAATACCAATAATACGATGTCCTTCGTAATCTAGATATGTAATAAGACAAAGCCCAGCTTCCTCTGTATAGCCTGTTTTAACTCCTTTTACCCCAGGATAAGTAGTTAAAAGATTAGTTTCGCTTTCAAGTTGGTACTCCTGATGAGTTTCGGTTTTGGCAATATTATACGAAGATGTCTTGGCAATTTCTGCAAACTTAGGAAAGCTTAAAGCATAATTGGTAATAACCATCAGGTCATAGGAGGTTGAATAACCATCACCGTCATATCCTAATCCGCTTGGATCGGAAAACAGAGTGTCTTTAAGTCCTATGGATTTTGCCTTATCATTCATTGCTTTTATAAAACCTGCTCTCCCCTCTTTATAATTATTGGCAATTGTTTCGGCTGCATCATTTCCTGAATGAAGAATTAAACCATACAAAAGTTCGCTTAAGCTTAAAATCTCGTTTTCTTTTAAACCCATTGAGTCTTCTCCGACAATATCTTCCTTAGAAACTAAATATTTATCGTCATCTTTTTTATTCTCCAAGGCAATTATTGCGGTCATAATCTTAGTGAGAGAGGCAACCGGCAATTTTTCGCTTGCGCCTTTCTCATACAACGTTTTATTTGTTGAAAGGTCATAGACCAAAGCAGACTTTGCCGTTATTTCGGGTGCGCCTTGATTAACGATTGTAAATATCTGCGGTAACCACAGATTAAGAGTTGAAGCTTGACTGTTGTTTGTCCTGGTTAAAAAACTAGGGAGAGGAGAAGTAATAGTTATTTTTTTGCCCCTTGTTTCAAGAAAAAATACAAAAGAACTAATTGTTACTAAAAGAAATAAAAATATAGTAATCAGGGGTTTTTTCATCTAGCTTCATTTTACCACGTTTGTAAAGCTAAAAAAACCTAAGATTTATGATTCCTCAACCTTTTTCCCTAATTTTGTAGTATAATGAATATAATGCATAAAGATTTTTATGCAAGTGGATTTCTATATCACCCTCGGTCCCAGCAAATTCTCTTGCAGCAAATAAATTCTGCCAACAATGATAACGTATGGTCTTTGCTTGGCGGAAGCAATAAAAAGAAGGAAAATTTTGAGGAAGCGTTTCTTAGAATAATAAATTCACATTTGAAACTAAAACTTAAGCCTAGTTTTATTCACCCTGTTTATGATTACTTCAATATTGGAAAAAACAAAAAAATATACATATACTATGCTAACGTCTCCAAACGGGGAAAATTTAAAGGTAAAAAAAAGATATTTTCCTGGTTTACTTTTAGACAGATTCAAAAATTACCCATACCTGAGCAGATAAGACATGATATAGTTGTCGGTCAACGCGTAATCGAGTCCTCTATTAGAAAAAGATTAGGATTTAGGACAATAGGTTAATATCTTTCTTCTCGAGGCTTAGCTTCTTTTACTGCAATTTGACGCCCGTTTAGTTGTGATCCGTTTAGCTTATCCATTGCTGTTTTTGCCTCTTCAGCTGTTGACATTTCAACAAAACCAAAACCTTTTCCCTGTCCCGTATTTCTGTCTATGATAACCTTTGCCGATAAGACTTGGCCTGCTTGTGCAAAATGCTCTTCGAGCTGTGAATCAGTGACAGCGTAATCGAGACTTCCTACAAATAATTTATTTGTCATTTATTTTCCTCCTTTCTTTTTATGATTAATTTATATACAAATACCTCTGCTTAAAAAATGAAGTCGTTTAATCAGTGAAGATACGAATCCTGTGGAAATAGTGAGATATCTTTATCTTTAAGAAACTAAATCAAATGTAAGCAGATGTACTTACATACAATCTGCAACTTACTCATTATAACACAAATAAAAGAAATTAGCTAAGAACATCTGGTCAATAGGGGCTAGCTCTTGCTAGTTTTCTGAAGTTTGTAGTAGCTTTTCTTAGTGCTCCCGTACTTTTTTAGAAGACCTTTTTTTACCAATGAAGATAAAAGCGCATGTGCCTGCTGGCGGGAAACAGATAATACGTCTTGGATATCTGAGGTTTTAACAGCTTTCTTATCAATTACAATATTTAAAACTTCCTCTTCTCTTGTGGTAACCAAAACCCGTTTTTCCCCGGTAATTTCCTCAAAATTACTCTTTTTGTATTCATTAATCCTTGACATTGCAGCCTGAAGCGAATAGACGATCCCTTCCAAAAAATACTCAAGCCAAACAGTTTCATCTTTTTTATCTGCGCTGTGTAGCTTATCCGAATAAAGCTGTCTGTCAATATCATAATAATCATCAAGGATAAAAAACTTAACGACTTCGTATTGCCTTATAAGAAGATAATAAGCGGTTAAGATTCTGGCTAATCTTCCGTTACCGTCAAAAAAAGGATGAACGTATGCAAACTGATGATGGAAAATTCCTGCCTTAAGTAAAGGATGCAAATCGTCATTTTGATAAAGCCAGGAAATTAGCAAGGATAAGGCTTTAGTTATTTCTTTTTCCGTATGGTATGGGGGATTATGTTTTACGACAATTTCTAATTTTGTTTTATGGCCTACAAAAACAGGGCTGTTTCTGAATTTTCCTAAATCTTTCTCTTCAATCCCCTCCATAAGTTGATGGTGAAGCGATTTTATTAAATCATTTGAAATTGGTGTATTCTTTTTAGAAAGGATAAAAATCCTGTTTAAAACCGCAAAATAGTTTTTAACTTCTTTTTCCGATTTTGTAACCGGGATCTTATCGTTAAGAACGATATTGGTTACCTCTTTTGGAGATAACGGATTTCCTTCAATGCTGGTTGAATAATGAGTTGCCAAGATTTGGTTTTCCTGAGAAAGCTTTAAGGTAAGAGACGGAATAAGCTCCTCGGTCATTAGCTGACCGTAAAGCCTTTCAATTTGGGAAAGTTCATTGACAATTTTTGGGGTATATGTAAACTTAGGATCGAGCATTAGGAATATTATAGCAAAAAAAGCTTTATTTGTCAAGGTATTTGTAAGTATATTTGTAAATATAGCCTTGACATATCAAATTGTAAGTATAATTGTAAGGGTTATTGTAAATAATACTCTACTTCAAATAAAGATTTATTCCTGATATAATGTGCATATTGGGAGATCGTCTAATGGTAGGACAACAGACTTTGGATCTGTTTATTCAGGTTCGAATCCTGGTCTCCCAGCTTCGGATTGGCTTCAATTTGACTTCACTTCCTAGATTTGAAAAACTAAATGTATGGAGCTTAATATTCCAACACAACCTATTCAACCAGAAGTTCCTGTTTCTCAACCTGTTCAAGAAGCACCTCCAAAATCTAATAAAACAAGAACTATTTTAATTATCCTCGTAGCGTTAGTTGTTCTGGGTATAGTAGGAACAAGTGCTTATTATTTAGGGGTAAGAGACAATATTGGTAATGAAAAACTAGCAGAAACAGAAATAAGCCCAACTATTACGCCTGAAATCTCAAAAGGAATGTTTATTGACTGCACGGCCGATGTAAAACAATGCCCTGATGGTTCCTATGTCTCAAGAGACCCAGCTAATAATTGTGAATTTAGTCCTTGTTCTACAGTTGATGAAACTGCAAATTGGAAAACATATATAAATAAATCTTATGGATATTCAATAAAATATCCTACCGAATGGACAGTTTCGCAGGGCAGGAGACTTGACGCGGGAGCATCAGAGCAAATAAAAGATTTAACAATAGATGTATTTAATGGTACTCAAAAAATTATGTCTATTTTAATTACTTCTAATGTAAAGGCTGGGAATGAAGATTTAGCTGCTTTTGCTAGGGATACAGTTACTCCAGCAGATATGGCAGCTATATCCAATATAAATGCATATAAAATTGGTAATTATGATGGAATAAAAGAATTTGTTAGTTTTAAAGATCCAGATCTTGCAGCTGGGATATGGTATGTAACGAAAGATACGAAATATTTTTATACATTTGTTACTCCTGAAATAACGCAATCGTTGCAAGTGAAATCTTTACTAGCTACATTTAAAGGTGTTTAAGAATGGTTTCTGAATTCGTAAGAAACTCCTGCGTTTTTCTATAAACTGTCTCAGCATTCTCCCACTCATAAGTTCGGAAATCATCAAGAACAGCCAGCTTCGGATTAGCCTCAAAATGATATAATCAGCTGCATGCTTATAGAGAGAAGTGATAGGCAAATAAAGATTGGATTAAGCCGGGATGAAGTTTTTGCTCTCCAAAGAGGAGAGTCTTTAGTTGATAGACCTTCTATAACAATGTCTGATGCAAAAGTAGAAGTTTGTCCTCTATCTGCGTTTGAACAGGACAACTATGAACAGTACGAATGGGCAGATGACAGATTAGAGAGAGCTCAACAAGCTTCTTTAAGAGGAAATCTTTTTCCAAATGGAGATTTGCAGATTATTATTCCTGGAATTAAATTAATTGA
>Ga0154761_168_pt1 | contig 26252 bp, 26 predicted proteins | sample Rifle2008BG16ft_FD_105769 | JGI IMG/M metagenome (GOLD analysis project Ga0154761, IMG submission 105769) | Candidatus Levybacteria bacterium RBG_16_35_11 | reverse complement strand
CAATGTTCGGCGAAAGTGTATCATAATCATCGGGACGGTTCTTCTTCAGGTCCTTGATAAAATCAAGCTGGTTCCCGATCTTCTGCGCTATCCAGCCGCGCGCCATATTGAACCCAACAGTGGAGGCTTCGGCTTCGAGCTGGCGGCGCCGTATAAGAGTTGTGCTTCCCAGCTTGGAATGCCACACTCTCCCGTAAGGGTCGCCAAAATGGTTGAGGAATACGATATCAATATTATTCTCAACAGCGAACTCGATAGCGTCCGTGGTTATGGTCGCCGCTGTGGTAATGAGTATGCTTTCCACTTTGTCTGCTGAGACCTCAAAGGTCTTGTCGTCATTCTTCACAAGGAAACAGTTCTTTTCCTTTTTGAGATATGCGCCGCGAGTGTTTATTACAAGTTGCATCCTGTGCCCCCTTGTCCATTTGAAGAAAGTCGCCTGACAGCTCCGAAGCCCCGTGAAACCGATTTCCCGATGCCTAGATAGTCTGGAATTATGAAGTTCACATTAAATCCACCGATAAAAGCCATCACATTCACGTCTTTCAGCCTCATTTTCCTTATCTTTACCCTGACATCGCATTTTATCTTATCAGGCACCTGATAATTCATTGATTTCGACATAGAGAGCAGATTTCCTATCAGGGTTTTTCTCATAAATTCCTGTGTTTCATCATAATTTTTCATTCCATAATACTTCAAGTAGTTCTCCTGATTCAGTGCAAGCCAGGGGGTGGCGAACTCGTAGGAATGGAACTTATCCGACAGCCCGAACTCCTGGTTCTTTACAGAGATGCCCTTTTCCACGATGTCATAAACCTCCTTACCGAGCTTTATCTCATCGTATTTATCATAAATCTGTTTTAAAACTTCGGCGCCGTCATTGATGCCTATGACCATGGGCGCGCCGTCTATCATCTTGTACTGCACCAGAGGATAGCTGTAAATGAGCCTGTCGGCGCTGTGCTGGTGGAGGAGGGAGTATTCTGTGAATTTTGTGGCGAAGAAGCCGCGAAGCTCTGAGGAAGTGCCCTGGATGGGGCGGGTGGAGGCGAGGGTGAGGGTTAAGGTGTGGAGAGTCACGATTAAAACAGTAAGGTTCCCCCTGAACCTGGTATGAATCCAGTTTCAAAATCATACCGATATTTTAATTCTTCTATTGAAACATAGGCTATCCCAGTTTCATTTTCAGGCTTAGGTGCCTTATCTTTGGGGATTGAAATTACGTATTCATAGAAATCTTTTTTTATTTTTAAGAATTCATTTTTTCTCTCAAATGGATTTTTTAGTTCTTTTATCGCCTTATATTGATTCCATACAGCTTTCGCAAAATAGTCCAATTCGATAAATACATCTATTTTATAGTAATCATCTTGGATAAGTTTAAAATTTTTATATAGCTGTTCAAATTCTAACTTTTGGACAAAAGAAAGGATCTTATTAGATGCATCATCACTTCCACTGTCTTTGATTTTCTTAAAGTAATTATTGCTTAAGGTTAAAAAGGAATTTTCACTTATTCTTTTAGGAGCTTCTTTGAGGACTTCTTTAGTTTTATCGATCAGAAAAGGTGAATAGATATACCTATAATATTCTTTATTTTCATCTTTCAGAATAAATAATTTTACTAATCCTTTCTTCCCCTCTGAATAATTTCGATTGCATCTTCCAGAAACTTGGTTTATTGAATCCATTGTTGAAAAATCACGATAAACAGTATCAACGTCAATATCCACCCCAGCTTCAATCAGTTGAGTGCTGACAATTATTTTTCGTGCTTTATTATTTCGTATATCGTTTATTCTATCAAGACGCTGGCAAGGGGTGATGTTTGTGGAAAGATAATACAATTTTGTGCCTGCAATTTTTAATGATTCCAAATATTGATAAACACTTTTTGAAGAATTTATTGTATTTAGTACAATAAGAATATTATTATCTTTATTTTCTTCAACATCCCTTCTTATGATTTCTTTAAAATTATTGAGAAGCAAAGGTTGAAGGTTTGGTATTAATTCAATTCTATCAAATTTATCAAAATAATGTTTTTTATTTGTTACAAGTTCAACAATTTCTTTCTTGCTTTCATCAAAAATCAATGGCTGCGTCGCAGTCACAAAAATAAAATAAGTGTTGAAGCATTTTGAAAATAATAAGATAACTTCTTTGAACAAAAGCCAATATTCATGAGGAATTGATTGAACCTCGTCAAGAATAACAATTGAATTTATAATGTTATGAAATTTTCTTAATGACCTATTTTTATTTGAAATTAAAGAGTGAAAGAGTTGTATAAAAGTAGTTACAATTATTTCAGAGTTCCAGCCCTCAATTAGTAACAAACTTTCAGAAGGGTCGTAATCTACATTTTCATTAGTTTCATAAAAAATATCAGATAAATGGTGATGCTTCAATAAAATATCGGTTGTTGGAGTATATCCCTGAACTTTTTTAAATACATCTTCAAAAACCTCGAAATTCTGATCTATAATACTTAAAAAAGGAAGTGAATATATAATTTTAGGCATGAAATTTTTTTCATTTTTAATCTTATCCCTCAGTTTTAAAGAAAAAGATAATACAGTAAGTGTTTTTCCTGTTCCAGTCGGAACATTCAAGGAATAAATATTATTATCTAAACTTAAATTTTTTAATTCTCCTATGACATCTGAATAAATCTCATTTCTAATAATATCCATTTTATTTTTTGGTTTATCATAGCCTTTGATTATCCGATAATTATCAACCAAATCCATAGGAATAGCATTATTACGGTCAATTTCTTGAATACCCGATGCATCTAATTTGTCAGAATTTAAAAGGATAGAATAAAAAAGTTGAGTCAAAAGATAATATTGGATGGATTTCTCATTTTGCAAATGATCAGAAAAAGTTCTTCTGATGCTTATGATTTCTTTGATAATGCTTTCATATGTACTAATAAATTTAATTATATCAATATTTGGCAATAATTCCAAATAAATCGATTTGAGTTCCTCTAAACAAATTGAATTAATTTGTCTTTTTAAAATCTCTACATTTTTATCATCTTTTAAATCTAATATTTCATCTGTTACATCTCCTAAGTTTCCATGATGTTTTTTTACTGCAAAATAACCCAACAGCGGTAAAAATTCAAATTTTAAATCTTTGAGAGATTCTTTTATAACAAAGTAAGTAAATAACGAAGAAAGTAGTCCGTGTCTTGTTTCAGGATTATTTTTTAGAGAAGCTTTTCGTTTTTCGTCTTTTTCATTTATGTAATTTTGAAAATTAATTGTACCTTTTCCAAAATCATGTGAAACCCCTGTTATAAATGAAATATTGGCCAAGATTTCATCGTTTAAATTGAAAATATTCGAGTTGATTTCCTTGGATTGTATAGTATTTTTACAAAATAATCCCACATTTCTAAGGTGATCAATTAAAAATTTATCTGGATGGGATTTTAGATTAAAGAAAGATGATTGATTCATTAGTTTCCAATTCCCAATATCTATCAACTTTTGCTGTTATTCCTTTTCCTTGAACACCGTTTCTTTCAAACATAACTTTTCTGTACTCCTTTAATGATCTATCCAGTTCCATTTCCGTTGGAATGGTTTCAGAAAAATATTCTCCATCTTCCAATTTGATTTCTTTGATCGAGTCAGTAGGGAGAGCAGAATCTAATTTTATAAACTCAGTGGATGATTGTTCTCTTATCGCTTTTTCTCCCTTGAGTTCAAAATTAGCTATATGTTCGGTGATTCCTAGACAGGGAGTATAGACGCATTTATGATGCAAAAGCATAGATTTTGCTTTGTTAAATAAATTTGGATCTGTATGATAGAAATATATTCTATATTTTGCATCTTTCACAAATTCGAACCTTATTTGTGTTCGAGGGCTGTGGGAGCCTTTTTTAATTGGAATGAAATAATCATCTTTTGTATTTATCAGATTTTCAGCTAATCTGACCTTTTTAATCGGATTCAGAATTCTAACTGCAATTTGCGCTTGTTCTTTTGAGAAATATTTCAAATATTCATCTTTTGAAAGTCCTATTATAGCGCCTATAAGCCCACTAATTGCGGTTCTTGGTGGAATTGAAAATGTAAGAGGCGATGTTGTAGTATAATATTTTCTAAAATGTGCATACTCGCCCCAAACATCGAATACCAATACTTTATCCATATATCCTACAATGATAACGGTAGTGCTGGAATTCCGGTGCTTTTAAAAGCTTCATTAATCGCGATTTCTTTACCTTCTAATTCAAATCTTGCTCTGTCGTCAATTTTATATTCAACATTTTGAATTAAATCCTTTTTGTTTTTTAGGACATCTATTATTTTTGTAAGATTTATCTTTATTTGAGAGATGTCTCTTAATTCTTCATCAGGATCTTCTTTTACCAAAGAAATCATACTATTGAGGTCACCGATGTGGTAATTATTTTCTTTGTAATTCACTTTTATAAGCAGCCTCGGAACTTGACCCACTTTTGATCTGGATATCAAATTTTTTGTACCATTCCATATGCCATCCAGAAGAAGCTTTACATCATCATCTGTAAGTTTTGTGTCTTTTGCAGCATTTTCATTTATGATTCCATAGAAGTTTATTAATGAGTAGAATAGAAAATCTTCTTCACGGAACGTCTTTTGTTCAGCACCCTTGCCAGAAGCAAATGCACCTGTTCCTTTGAAGTGTTTAATGAATACTTTATGCAGCGATCTACCTATCTTAAATTGAACAGGTCCCGTAAAAGTCAAAGAACTTGTCTGTTCTTTGCTTTCAGTTTGTTCTTTAATATCTTCTTTAGGCTTTTCGGTCTTTTTTCCTTTCTTAACTTTCAATTCCAACGGAATTGTTGCTCCGAAAAGTCTCACGTCTATACATTGTTTTAGAATTTCAAATGTAGCTATCTCTTTTTGTTGCTGAAGTGTTTTGCCCTCTCGTTCCGCTGATGGAATATGTTTCAAAAAGTCTGATGCTCTTAGTTTTGCATCCTGAATGTGGCCTTCTTCATCGGATATCTCTCGTACAAAAATATCTTGTTTCTTAAAATTGTATAAATAGTCCCGGATAGTTCTCTTAAGCCTTACATCTGTTACAAGATTGATGCCTGTTTCTTCATCAATTCTTGGTTTATTTTCATCTAAAGGGTCTCCATTTGGATTTGCATCCTTCACATCGTACAAAAAAATAATTTCTGACCTATTTGTAATTATATTACTCATGTTGTTTCCTCCGTTGTTGATTTAAACAAATTTGAGAGATTCATACCCAGTACAAAATAAAAGCTGATTTCATCGTTAGATATTTTCCACCCATCTCCTGACTGAACCATATATTTCCCAATTAAAAATTCAAGACCTTTATAATAATTTTTCCCGTACTCTTCAAGCTTATTTTGAATTTCCGGCAACAACTTCTTTACATGTTTTTCATCTAATTTCAATCCCTGAAGTTTTACTCTAAATGGAGTTACTTTTCGATCATTGTATTGAATATTTAATAAGTATTGTGTCAATACACCTTCTAAGAATATTGCTTTTTTCGAATCTTTATTAAAGAAATCGGGAAATTCTTTAAACAAGGTATTTACTTTCTCCTCTAACTGTAAATTTGTTCCTTGCAGTAGGTTTGTGATGTTCTTTTCATTCATATTTTTACCTCCGTTAAAATTGTCAAGAAGTTCTAACTCATTTAAATAAATGAGAAGTTGAAAACTTTTTAAAATGAGATATTTTGTTGGTTTTGTTTCATCTTGAAATTCCCTTCGAATTTTCTTAATTATTCCCCACATTAAAAATGAATAATCAATTTTCTTATTTGTAAAAATTTTATTTGTTATTTCAAGGAAATATGTGCCCAAATCCTGTTCTATATTGCCCTTACCCTTAGAAGGATATTTGGCAGCTTGAACGGTATTGTCGATGGAACTCAAATCTGGTTCTATTTTGCCCTTACCCTTAGGATTTGGAAAAAATGAAAAAATGTTCCCAAAGTTGAATTCCATTGATTTACCGTCTTTAAATATGTATTCACTAAAAATAGATTTTTTATCAACTTTCTCTTTAGCTTGGAAAAGCCTCCTCAATCGTGAGGGTAAGATATCTTCTATATAAAGTAAAATTCTGAAAGCTGAGTTATCTTTTTGATAAATTAATATATTATTATTGAAAAAATTTTCTTGTTCTGCAAGTTTACTTAAAATTTCCTCTTCATTAGCATCTAAAAGACGAATATACTTCTTTTCAAACTTCGGATCTTTTTCTTTAAAATCCTCTAAAATTCTAAAAATGTCATCTCTTTTATTTTGATTTAAAAGTTTTGGAATGACATAATAATCGAACCCATAAAATCTGAATTTTGAATTTTCAAGGATGTATTTTTTTCCCTCTTCCAATGTTAAGGCACAATTCAAACATACAGGATAATTTTTCCATGCTAATGATTGATTGAATCCACCGCTAACGAATCCTGGCTTATCAACGGTATAGAATTCATAAGTTCCAACAAAACCAAATACTTCTTCGGACTTTTTTCTACAAACTGAACAAACTTTATTAGTAGATTTGGATTCCTTTCCATATTTTTGATAGTAACCATTCGAAGTGTTTTCAAGTAAAATTCTTCTGAAAACTGGGAAGTCTCCGATATACTGTTTATCGGGAGAATAAATGAGCAAAGTTATTATGCTTCGATCCTTTTTATCAAGAGTATTATATTTAATTTTTAAATCCGATAAAATTGCATCTGTATTTGATTTTAAACAGTCATTTAATCCCTTAAGAAATTCAATTTTATCATCTATAAAGACGATTTGATTTTCTTTAGTAATATTCGTAAACCAGAGAAGTATTTTATTCTTAAAGGTTTTATCAATTTCAGTAACCCTTCCAGTCGGCGTAAAATCTGTCCCTCTAGCTGCATCTTGTTTATACAGATATTGCTTTATTTTGCTTTTGCTGTATTCTTCTAATTCAATTCCAGCATATTCAAATCCCTTTTCATTTTTATTAACTCTAATACCAAGAATATGTTTATAAGTGCCATTACTATCTGGATCCTCGATGACGATATCTGTAGGGTCTTCTAACTTTCTTCCAGATTTTTCAAGCGAGTAGTCTCCAATTTCTTTTACTGCCTCAATCATTTCCCATCACCCTCCACCCACACGCTCTCCAGCCCCCTCATCCTCATACTCCTGCCCCCATCGGCGGGCTTTACATCATAAGTTTCGATACCTGTATTCAATCTATTATCATCATCCACCTTATCTTCTTAAGCACTCCTGTAGCTATATATTTTACTGAGCTGTACGAAAGTATTCCATCCGCGCCGCAGGAGCCGCCGGGAGATTGCTGCCCTCTGCGGGATTTCCGCAAGCTCATGTCTCTCCTCTGCGAACTTGTGAGTCTCATGATACTGTTCAAGAAGCAATTCGAAAAAGTAATAACCCCGGCTTTTCTTTCATTACGATATTTGATTCCTCAGACTGAGGAAGACAATCTTTCCCTCTTTCACATCAGTACGCTTCTCTCTTTGTTTTTACCTCAGGGACTACTCCCATTTCAGAAGACTTTTCCTCGATTGATTTTATGATGTGATTAACGAGATTGCCAGCCGAGATTTCAGAAACAATGCAGAGTGTCTTCATGTTATCGATTTCTTCTCTCAATTCTCTCATCTCCTTTGCCTTTCTGATATCTTCTTTTCTCAAAAGACCCCTCTCTATCAAGTTTATATCAGTCTTGAGCTTCCTGATGGCTTCGGGGTCAAAGCATATCTTAGTGCTTCCAATCTCTTCCTCAATATTTTCAGATTCTGTTTCTCTCTTGCAGGCTACTTTTTCTTCTATCATAATTAATCCTCTATTTAGATTTAATTAACAATATATAAATACGTCGTCAACATTAATAAACATTTCGGTACAAAATCAATAACGGATGACGCTTTTTGGTCTCAATACTTGCTGTGAGAATGTGGCTACTTTTTTGCTTCATCCTTGAGGTTTATACTTGCATGAGGGAATGTCTCATTTTGTCATAATCATTCATATCCTCCAGATTCATGCCTGTAACCTCATCGAAAGTATTCTCAAACCATTCGAAGTAGCGCCGACCTTCAGCAGTTAAAGAATACATCCTCTTTCTTTTTGCTCCTTCTCTTTTGAACAGATGATTATATTTAAACAAAAAGCAAGAAATATTATTATAGCCATCAAGCTTGTCTATTATTTCCTTCATTTTAAGCGGTTTTTCGGCTGTTCCAATAACGTATATAATTCTTTTTAACAACATGAACGTAAACATGGTTTCAATTGTATTTAAAAATTATGTACGTAATGTATTCCCATTTTTACGCCATTTTAACGCCTTTTTTGTATCAATGCCATCCCATTGACCGAACCATTAAACCTCATATCCCAAAACCCATCAATGCATATGACCGAAAATAAATGACCGATATTAACCCATACACGCCTACCATAATATCCCATAACCGTTCAATTATGGTTCATTATGGCGATCAAAATCCTATCAAAATGAAAACATACGCACGACATCAAAAATGCGTTAAAACACGTTTAACGAATTTTAAAACATTTAAAATTATATTAAAGTCCGGGATGTCCACCATTTTTTAACATTCTATGCAAGAAAAAAATAATAAAAATAAAAAAACGAAAAAATGAAACAATGAAAAAAAATATTATTAAAATAAAATGTATGGAATCGTCAAAAATGGTGGACATGCCGGACATAACAAAATATCTATAAAAGAAATGAAATTGAATGTTTTTTAATTTTGTTTCTTATGAAATTGTGTTACCCAGGAATCAGATATTCTTATTCCTTTCCAAGCGTGAGTCCTATTTCCAGACCCATCGTTAGGACGGTAATCATAGTCCTGATTCAAATATCTGTTCACATATATTCCAAACATCTTATATGAAACAGGAACAATACGTTTGCCTGAACAATAGGCTTCGTACAATTTGAATAGATCCTTTTTGCTCACGCTTTTATCATCATCCTCAACTATACATTCCTTCCAGAAAGAGGATATAGGATTGTTCTTATTCCTGAACTCATACCATCTTTCCATTGTAGTTTCATGGTCATAAGAGAACGAATTGTTTTTTAGTAATCTGCTTATACCCTCTAAAGCAATATTCAACAATCCAGACATTTCTTCGTTAGTTATTAATTTATTTATGAGGTCTTTGTCCTCTTTATCTCGTCTGAATTCGTTTGGAAACTCTATAAGAATTATTCTGTTCCACATTGCTGGTGATTTATCCTTGATATCAGGGAGTTCATTGCCTGAAAAAATTGGCTTTGCAGAATTACAGTAACTGAAACCTTGCTTTCCTTTTTCTTCCATATAAATAGTGTCTTGGCCTGTCAATCCTTTCAGCTTACCTGTATAATCAATAGTCGAGCTAGAAATATCTGAGCATAGAATAGCTTTCTTTCCATACAAATCTGCTGCAGCAAATCTGTTATTCGCCAAGTCTTGTATGGACACGTGGGAGCAATTTCTTTCATCAAGGAGGGTCTGTATCAACTGTATGAATTTTGACTTTCCATTATTTCCCATACCTACAAGCATGAAAATAACATGGAACTTCATTCCTGACATCAGTGTATATCCAATCATCTCAACCAGGCATTCATAATCTTTCTCACACCCAGTTATTTCACGCAAGAACTTTATGATGATTGGACATTTTGCATCAGGATCATAATCAACATCCAGTTTATATAAAAAGTTATAGTCTGGACTGTGCGGCAGAAGTTCTCTTGTAACTATATCGAGAACTCCATTATTTAAATTTATTTTGTTTTCAGGCTCAATGAATTCATTTCTGGAAACGTAAGATTTTGACCTTATAAAATGTAAAAATTTATTAAAATTGGTTGGAGTTGCATCGGCCTCAAATCTGCCATCAAAAGAATTTTGTAGAATCTCTTCTCCTTTTATGTACGCTCCGTCCCTATAATACATAATAGCCTTTGTATCAGTGAGGGTTCGGATTTTATAATCAACAAAAAGTTGTATTGCAAATTCTCTTATCTTTTCATCTAAATGAGTTTCTTTATTATTTTCTAAAAAAATAGTTTCTTGATTATCATCTGAACTGGAATCATTTGCAGTATCAGATATTAACGTTGCCATTTTTATATAACTGAGGAGCTTTTTAAATCCTCCCTCATCAGCATCCTCCTTAAATGTTTCACAGAACGATCTACGGAGATGATCCACCCCATCAACGTATTTTCCATTCATGAGAATCATTATTTTTCTTGTATCTTCTGCGGTCCAAATTCTATGTTCAAAAATGCACTCTTTAGAAAAATCGAAAATGTCCTCCTTTAAAGTTTGTTTTACCACCACGGCCTTCATAGCATTACCTCAGGACCGTCGAAAACCAATGAAGGAATTCCTATCTGATTCTCATTCTGTTCCTCTTCCGGAGCAGCTTTTTTTTTGTTATGGGTTTGTATTCTCATACTAATCGCTTCCAAACGACTTTAATTCCTTCATCTCTTGCTCTCAGATATGAAAGTAAAGTGGGCAGGCGAGACGATTAAACTTAGATGAGCCTGCCCCTATCAACATTTCACTGTAGGATATGTGGAAATTTGATTGACATTAAATCCGAGTTCAATTTGCATAACGCTTTCATATTAAGCTTAGAGTATGCATTTCCACTTATTGTCTGTAGTTTTTACTTCCTTAGGTCTTTTATTCTTCCTATAAATGGAAGTGGAGAGGGCAGACCAAAAACCCTCTCCAAGTAGTCCAAGCATCAGCTTTACAAACTACTTAGACGCATCATTTTTTTTGATGTGTTAATTTTAATATTGTCCGCATTAGAATATAAAACCTTCGGTATATACCACATCGCAGAGACTCAAAAAAGGTATATACCTATATTAAAAATTCAAAAATTTTAAATTGGTATATACCATTTTCAGAAATCTTAAATTGGTATATACCGCTCATTATAAATATACCATAATACAACAATGTTATTGTGGGAAAAATTACAAATTCACAAAAAATTTGAGGAGAAAAATATGAAAGTCAAACCAGAACCGGAAATGAAAGAAAAACCCAAAGTATCTTCAAAGACGACTAAACTGACTGAAACTGCTTATCTTATTTTATTAAAAAAGCAGGTAGACCTACTCGAAAAAGGAATAGGTATAACAATACAGGATTTAGCTGAAAAATCCATCTGCAAAGGATTAGAGCTCATCGGTGAAGATGACTGTGCAATTAAAAGGAGTGAATATAATGGTCGATAGACATACAAAATTTTCTGATTTTATGAAATAATATCTTACAATTGAACTGAAATTGTTTTTTATGAGGAATATACCATGGCAGACTACAGATCACCTATACTCGGATTAATTACAGACGAACAGTTCAAAAGATTCAAAAGACGCAGGCAGGGAATACTTGCAATTGAAAAATCAGTAGTAGCACCAGTAACAGTAAAAGGTGCAATTATATATGATTCATTGACATCTCAGGGATTTACCACTGATCAGGCATCTTATGTCACAACTCTATTTTGCTCTAATTCAAGAATGATTGATGACCTGATCGAAAGCGGCAAAAGAGAAGAATACGTGGTCTATGATTTAAATTATAAGGGAAGATTACAGGAACTCGGATTAGAGCTCTCAACATGCTCTCGAATATTTGCTTTAGAAGAAGACATTAAAATTTATCCTCTGAAAGAATATATCCCCCCACCTCCGGAATGCTCCGTTTTCGAGTATCTTGATAGCGTGCAGGGAAAAAGTGAAGTTTATAAGACCATCAATCAAAAAGATATTCTCCCTGTATCGATTGAAGACTCTGACTATGATGGAGCTTTAGAAAAAGTTCACATAAAAATAAACCGTATCGTCGAAAATTTCTTCGGTGGCGATCTAAAAATAGAGGACTCCGAAAAGTCTTCAGGTATAACCCCAGAATGTCCAGATTCAAGAACTTACGAATTTGAAATATACGACGAAACCATTCACGATATCCAATACGCACTCAAATACGCAAAAGGTAAAATTCAGTTAGTTATCGGGGGACTTCCTGTAGAAAAAATTATCAATGTGCTCAGGGAGGTGAAAGTATGGGAAGAGTAGGCATCGACTTTGATGATTACGAAAAAAGGATGTCTGAATTAAAAGAATTGCTAACCAGCCTCTCCAAACCTTTTAAAGTAAGGATATCTGGCGGAAAAAAAGGGCTTCACATAATCGCAGAAAGTAATGATCCCGAAAAACTCCGTGAGATGTACGATGACCGTGAGCGTTTAGTGATAGACCGAGCGAGAAAGCGTCATGGTCTCTGCTCTAATATCTTGCTGCGAGTGAAATGCATTTGTGGGGGGGAAAAGGTAGCAGGTGACTGGGTTGTGATTAAGAATAATGATGACTTAACAAACTTCTGGAGGTTGATTTAGATGACTTATTATGGAGAAAGCTCATTTTACTATAAAGTCAAATGCGACAAATGCAGTTCAGTTATTGGTACGCACACTAAAAAAAACGAGAAAGCAATCGAGAAAGCAAAAGCTAAAAAGGAAGAACATCAGGGGTGTGGAGGAACCTTAACATATCTTGAAACAAATCTGAAAAACACAAAAATAGTGATAACAGAGTCTCCGAATACTTCTACGAAACAAGGAACTGATACTAATATAAGAACCGAGCCAAACCCACTAACACCAATTTCTAAACTATATAATGAACTGAAATTGGATAGTATTAAAAAATCTACATGCAAAGGTTGCAAACTGAATCCAGATAAATGTTCGAAATCACCTGAAATGTTGGCAATATGCCAGGTCGAATCGCTTGAATACAGACTGAGGTCTGGGAAATATAATATAGGAACAGGAACGGGTAAATTTGCTGAAGATATTAACGGTGTCATTATTGATGGAGTTCCTGTATCTGTCAAAGATATCTGGCGATTGTTCATAGCACGTACTGACACTTTTTCGTTATACGAAGCTGAAGATTTTGGGAAACAGGTTGTTAGAGCACCCGAAACAAAACGACCACCAACAGATGAGGATATATTGCAAAGTCTGTCTGGTAAAATTACAATAGGGTTTCGACCTGTTAATCCTGAGACTAATATGTGTAAATGGATATGCTATGACATCGATAAACATAGCTGCGAAGAAACTATTTATAAAGCAAATCCAAGACAAGCGGTAGACGAAATAATAAAACTTCTCAAGAAGTGGTATGCATTGACTGGCTATATAGAGCTATCAGGAAGCCCAGATTCGTATCATATTTGGGTTTTTATCGAACCTACTGATAATGATATTGTCATAAAATTTGACAAGGAGTTTTGGAAGAGGTGCGATCCGTCTATTAATAAAGCAATCTGTAAGAGAGTCGAAACTGGGCAAGGACACATGATTAAACTCCCATATACCATAAATATTAAGAACGATGTGCGGAGCAAGTTTATGGAGGGTATTGACATTTCTAAAATCCAACCAGAAAAATTTAAATTCAAAAAGTGATAGCATGACAAAGCATATGCTGAACTATTTGAGGTTGAAAAAGCGAACAAGGTAAGAAAGAAAGGGGCAACCCCCTATCAATCCCTCCATAAGGGTTGCCTAATGTTTGATACCCAGTGAGTACCTCAGTGGCTACTGTATATTAAAAATTATACGCAGTTAACTACAGACACCGTCATAATCTGTGAGCATTGACAACACCAATGCTTCTCTCTCGAAAAATGACGAAAAAAGATGATGGAATAGAATAAATTTTATTTTACTTTACCAAATATTTTTAATATGTAGAATATACTAGTTGGTAGCGCAAAAATTAATGCTGCAATTTTTATTATCGTGTCTGTATCGACATTTAAGATAAAACCAGTAATCGTTTCAATATTAAAAATTGCAAATCCAATAGTCAATATTCCAAATGTAACAATTATTGGAGTTTTAAACTCTCGAAAATTTACTTGACTTTTTCCAAAATATTCATTAATTTCTTTTATTTTGGGTCTATATTTAGAAAAATACTTGTTGAATTCGTCTCTAATCCCTTCTGGAGTTGTAATAATATTGCCTCCAATAAATTTTTCCAAAATTAGAGAGAATGAGTTAATTTTATCATAATCAAATGCTTTGACTCCATCTTGGTCATTGTTAAACATAATATAACTTATTAATAAAGTAGATGGGTTTTGATTTTCTGAATATCTTATAAAAGTAAATTCATTATTATTTCTTTCAAACTTATGAGCTTCCATATTAGCGCTCTTACCAAGATATTCAAATCCGAGGAATTCTGTAAGAAGAAATTTCACCAGATTCTTTATTCCTTCTGTATTATCTTCAATAGTACAGGAAATTGTTTTTATATTATCAATAATTTTATCGTCGAATCGGATACCGAAAAATACGATTATAGAGTAGGAGAACAGGTCAATAAAATAAAAAATGAATAATGAAAATAATAAAACTAACGCATATGAATTTCCAATATTAGGTGAATTTAATAAATCGGGTTTTCTGAGAGTGACCATTAATATATAAAATAGTAATGACGAAAATATTGCTGTAATATAGAGAAGTGGTTTGAATTTACTATATAGTCCTTTATATGCGATTAAGAGCAAAATAGGTATAAATACAGTTGGGAAAAATGTAGTTATCAATATGAGATTGTCAAGTTTTGAATAATATCCACTTATTAGAAAAATAATTGCCGAGCAGAGGGAATATAAAATATAATTGATTACTATTTTTCTATTTTCAGCCATAACAGAGTAAATAAATTTCATAGTATAAAATATCTCCTATAATCTGAATATTACGTAAATTATATTCCGTTTTCGGATATGAATTTGCACTCTCAATTCAATTCTTCAGCTAGGGTCTTATCATCCAATATCAGAGCGTTGTAAAATGAGGATTAAAAGAAAGTAAGCCCTATTATTAGTATTGGCATTAGTCATTCTAATATTGCCCTTTCTAATCGTTCAGACAATCTAACAAATTCGTCCAAATCTTTTATCAATCCTTCACCCTTCTTTGTTAATTTATACTTGATTCTGTTTTCCTCATTTTCACGGACTATAATGGGTTCAATTAAGTTATAACGGGTCAATTCTTTTATGCGTCTATTCAAAGTACTCGGATTGATGTTAATATCCCTCAGAATGTCATTGAAAGATTTTGGTTGATGCTGGAGAGTCAGAACTACCGTGCAAAAATAGCTGTTATCCAATATTTTCATTGGCATAACCACATAGAAAGCTTTATATCTTTTTGAATATATGATATCATAACGATAGTTTAGTTTCATGGCGATAGTACGTAATGAGGGATACATATGGTGTCGGAAAGAAAAAATACAAAGAAAGTGAGTTTAATTTTAATATTGCTTTTATCAGTTGCTTTACTGATTTCAGGATGTGTAAATCAGCCATCAGAGAATGCACCGAATCAAAACCAAAACAATGTTTTGACATCCAATGAGCAAGAGAGTGCCACGAATATTGCACAACATCCTGATGACTATAACGGTAAAACTGTTACTGTTAATGGACAGGTAATACTTTCCTCTAACCAAGGAAATTATGTAGTAGATGGCACTACAGGAATTAAGCTCGAAGGAAATCCGCCAGGACTTAATGAGGGATTTTTTAAACTGACTGGCATCTATGATGCAGAGAAAAATACACTTACTATTCAGAATTCACAAAAGCTGGAAGGCAGCCCAGCATCGGTTGATGATGCTCTCAAATTGCCTAATCCCTTCGTAGCAGTTAAGGTTCAGGGTCTTGCGGCATCACCGCCCGCTTTTGTTGATAATAAAATTAACTCGTACATTAACATTCCAGGGTCTCCCATAGAAGAGATCCATACCTATGTAATTTACAATAAAGATGGACTATATCTGGTCGTAAATCCTCACAAAAGCCCACAACTCAACTTTTCAGAAGCTACCGTCATTGGAACTCTGATTAAAACACCTCCTGATAAACTTAAACTTGGTAAAGACTTTATCCCTGCTGAGTTCAAAGGAATTATTATCGCAAATGAAATTATCCAGGTTAATCCGATTCCTGCTACAATTCAACAGATTAACCAGAATCCTGAAAATTATGCTTTTAAAAGGGTGTCTATCGATGGAATTTATGCAACAGGCTCAACAAAATTAGGCTATGGAAAAGAAACAGTCAACGAAGACCTTAGAATACATCTGGGTGCAGGATTGATGGGTGATGAGTTCTTGCCCGATGATACAACCAAACTAATTATGTCAATAGATCCAGTTAATACCGATTGGCAGATTAGAAAGGGAAAGGTAACTGGAACTGTTATTTATCCAACAAAAGAAATAATACAATACTTTGCTCAGAAAGGTATGAGTGATGTAAAAGAGATGAAACCAGTGCTGATGGTCGAAAGTATTTCGGAGGATTTAGTATCCGTTAAGATTGAGGATTTAATAACCGATATGCTCCAAAATAATGGTCAGAAATATAACGGAAAAGTAGTAAACATAACGGGATATTCCCTGGGCGCAAATGTTCCAGTAAAGGAAGTCGCAGAGAAAGTGCCTCGTGCTGCTAATCCAGGGCTTGGGGTAGTGGTCAAAATGATACCTGCTGATGTGAATGTACAGGGGACTGCAATTGCAGACAGTCCAACTCCAATAATGGGTCAATTGCCACTTGCAGGATTAAACAGTGAATTGATTGATAAAACTCAATTAATAGCTGGCAAGTACAATTTCAAAGTAGTAGTTACAATGATAGATAACAAGCCGATGCTGTTTTTGGTACATAAGGAAAAGCTACCCTTCACAATGCCGACATCAATTCCAACCGTAGTTCCTACTGTAATTCCTACATCAACGCCGACAATACCATTGCCTACACCAACATTACCTCAACCCACTCCTACTCCTGTAATTCCGACGCCAACTCTCCCTCCTTTCCCGTAAGCTCTGCTGGGAGATAGCATCGGTAAAAGCAACGCGCGCAAGAATTCAGGAAGCTGAATAATATTTCTAATGTGCATATCGGTTTGAATAAGCAGATATTGTCGGCAATGTTGCATCCAAGGTTATAAAATAATTTATACTGAAAAGTTATTTATTGTATTAATAACAACTTCTATTAATATTTTTGACGTAATCTTTATTCGAAAAAGCATCCAAAAACAATACCAAATGATCAATACAGAGATTAAGATGTTGGGGAAAATGATATCGTTTAACATTTGTGGAAGAGGGCGTGCCCTCAGAATCGCGGTTGGAATGACGGCGCTGGCAATCTTATTGCAGGGTAGCGCAGTCGCCACAGGAGAAGTCTGGGCATGGGGTTTGAATAGTAATGGTCAGTTGGGGGATGGAACTACAACTGATATAATATATACCCCGGTTAAACGGCTCGCTACGCTCGACCAAAGTTTTTTACAATAAAAGAGTATAATGTAGACATCCGATTACTGCTAAAGAAGGCGATAAAATGACATATGAAAAAATCTACGATAGAATTAAAGATGAAATAAGGCAGGACTATTATCAGCAGAATTATCCAAATGATGGTCAAAGGTTTATTGCTTGGTATTTAAGAAACATTCATCTTCATGACCAGAATGAGACAAAAGCAGACATCACTGATGGAGCAGATGATAAACAGATTGATGCCATAGTCATTGATGATAATAATAATAGTATTTATATTATTCAAGGTAAATTCATAGGTGCTGACAAGGTCGATGCAGAGCCATTACGAGAAGTTTTGTCATCCTGGATACAATTGAAGGATCTTGTACGTCTTCAAGAAACTGGTAATACAAAATTAAAACAACGTTTATCTGAATTATCAATTGCACTTGACGATGGATATGACATTCATTTTGAGCTATTGACCACAGCTACATTGACACCTTCAGCCAAAGAGGATTTAGCAACATTTCAAACACAATTAGCAGAAGTGGATGATTTTCCTGCATCAATTCATCTGGTTGATAATGAAGAAATATTGAAACGATATGAAATGGCGCTTGATAAGGAACATCCAATTATTAAGTTTTCAATCCAGCTTGAGAAAGGAAAGTATATTCGATTTAATATTGGAGAAACACAGTCAGTTATTGCTGCTATACCTTTAAAAAACTGTCTCGATTTTCCAGGAATTAAAGATGGAACCCTCTTTAAAAAGAATGTCCGTCAATCTCTAGGTCTAAACAATCGGGTAAATAAAGGAATAAAAGACACCATATATAAAAATAGTGAAGAATTCTTTTTTTACCATAATGGAATAACTACTCTATGTACTAAATTGGATTTTAATGACTCAACTCGTGAATTGAATCTAAATGGACTTAGTGTTGTTAATGGATGTCAATCCCTCACTACGATTCTTTCTTGTAGTGAGAAAGTTAAACAGTTAGAGAATTCATATATTATGTTCCGTTTCTATGAAATCAATAATAGAGATAGAGCGGACCGTATTAGTATAAACACAAATTCTCAGAGTGCTGTCAAACCAAGGGATTTAAGAAGTAACGATAAACGAGTTCTCAGTTTGAAGAAAGTATTCGAACAAAAATACCCTACTGGATACCTTATTACAAAACGAGGTGAAGAAGCACCTGCAGTAAAAGATAAAAAATTTGTGTTAGACCTTTCAGAATTAGGTAAATTCATGATTGCTTGGCAATCACAAAGACCGAATATTGCGTATAGCGAAACAAAAATATTTGACAAATATTTTGATCAACTCTTTAAGAAAGATTATTCTCCCGATAAAATTCAAGCATTAAATGAGTGGATGACCGAAGTTTGGAAGAAATGGATAAAAGAAAACCCTCTTGGACTAAATGAAAGTTTATTGGCTATGAAGGCTTATGCTCCATATCATCACTTATATGCGATATCGGTTTGTTTTGGAGTATCTAATCAAATGCCAACTGAAAATGTCCCTAATCCATATGTTGCATTAAAAAAAGCGAAAGATAATAATATTCTTGGTCAGATTATAGATTTATCTGGCAGATCATTGAGCTTTGCTTTAGAATCAGCGGCTAATGAGCCACAAACAGGAAATAAGGTGTTTAGTCCGCAAAATTGGATAAAAACAAAAACTTGTTTGGCAGGAATAAGGGCTGCGGTCAGTCAGAGTTTGAATATGATGCCAATGATGAATCCAGAGATTGCTAATAAAATTAAAGACGGCTTAAAAATGGAAAGAGAAGATTTTGAAGCTCGATGGACAGCAGATTAAAATGAATAATAAAACTCACCCCCCCAAGAAAAGTAAGAAGAAACTACGGCGGCAGGATGATATTTGGAGAGGAAAAACTCACTCCGCTTCGCTCGTTCGGGTCACTTAACACGCGGCTATCTGGCTCCGCTCCCTGCGGTCGCCTCATAATAATTGCCCTCTTATGCAACCTCATCCTGCATGCAACTTCGATGAGGTATTTGAGGCTATTTCATTACAACCTCAAAAAAGAATTTGTGGATTGAAGACAACAGGCGGTATAAGTTTTATTGCACAAGTAAAGATTCTCTCACAACATAAATCTTCAAAAGACAATACAACTGGATGTCAGTAGACACTAACGTTAGGGCTTAAATTTCAAAGCATATTCTCCACAGTCCTTATTATCGGCAAACTCTTATGCTCCAATGGATCTAAAATTTCCATATATTTATTCAGTGCAATATCCATAGCCTTATCTTTAAAAACCATGTAACTTTTATCTTCAGAAAATGTAAAATCAGTTGGCTTAATTTCCTTTTCATCAATCATTTCTTTCACACAGACGTCAATCCAAAATCTAAAAGGTTCTACAAAGTCATAAGCCAACATGTTCCAATATCTGTTGCCCCCTTCACTTTGATGCAGGAAGCCAATACTCAATTCAAATCCTTTTTTTAAAAGAATTTCAGACATTTGTTGAGCCAGTAATCCGTAGCCAAGGTTTAACATTGAATTTATTGGGTCAGTAGCATTTCGATTTTTTCTCGTTCTATAGTTTCTATGTCTCCGTCCTTCCCAGTTCCATTCATCAGGAAAAGACCAATCCTCGTGGTATTTATTTGTTGCCATACTTTCAACACCAAAAACACTTTGAATATCTTCAGCTTTTTCCAGATTAGAAATAAAATAATTCAGTCCCATATTTTCAAGTTTCTGCAAAATAAGAAATTTTGCAATCTCAAACCCTTTCCCATTCAATCTTGCTTCATATTGTTTTAATGCCAGTGATGTTTTCAAATAGTGAAAAGGTAAAAAGGATGCATCAATTCTGGCTTTTGCATCAACCCAGTATATTGGTATTTGATGCACTTTGCAGAATTCTAAAAAATATGTCGAGATGTAACCTCTTGCATTCGGCGTTATTATGATTCTTTTTAGGGTAGAGAGATTGATAGGATAATCTGTTTTTTCTCTGGTCTTCTTTTGTGTTTTTTTCAACATCTCTTTGTATTGAGTATCGAAATTCTCTGTACGAGTGAATCCAATAGATTTTTTATGCTCATTTATTTTTTCAATTATGTTATCTATCTCAGCTTCCTGGTATGGAACTTCTATTGTCTTAATTGAGGTAAAGACCGGGATTCCATTTCTCTGCCTCAATGCAAAAGGTTGATTGATCAATAAAGTTCTCTCAATCATAAGACACCACTTTCCCTGACCTCAAGTGACTTGATTGTTATCACGAAACCACCTTCTCAATATGTTCTTTCGTGATATTCCTGACGAAATAATACCAGTCATCACCAAGACGTTCATAAAATTGTGGGTCAGATTCCCATCTGGAAGCATCAGTGTCCAGTAGTATTTCCTGAATCTCATCCACGTCATCGGGATTATTAACCTCAATGACGTAATCAACCTCAAACTTGACAGGAACCCGCACCCTCACTTTGGTTCTGCAATTGCCGTTATCACTTTCATCGTCTGATGCATGTTTCATCATATAATCCTCACTCCATTCTCAAGCCATCCCTGCTCCATGATATTCCTAGCAAACATTCTTTGAAACGACCTGAATTCCTTGATTCTATCAGGGTATATCATCCGCTTTCCATTCTTAACAAAGCTGCAAATAGTATCTCCAGGAACTTGCTCGATCCTCACTGGATACCAGTATCCGTGATTATAAGTAAAAGCAAGCACAGGGTCACTAATCAAATCTCCACTTGAATGATGATAGTAATGCCCCACAAGAACCTGCTCACCTTCTTTTTCGATCACTAAATCATCATAGTTGGGCATACTGAGTTTGAGATAATAACTCTCCCCTGTTGGATCGATGCTATACTTTCGTAGTATTTTTTCGACTATATTTTGAATTTCAAGTCTATTGTTCTTTATCATGATATCTGACCTCCGGTCTTTATATGAAAAATCTAAACACTATGGACACTTCTATGCCGAGTGCCTTTAGGCTGTTCTCTTAAGGCGTTGGTTCCAGGCAGTCTGTGGGATTTCTTCTTTTTGTTTTAATCTTGACTGCTCTATAAATCTTTTATAAAATCCCCAACAGCGCTACGTAGATCGGTTTTACTTCTCATACGCCTTCTTTTTCTCCCGATGACAAGGTACACTTTGTCATCTTTAGTCTTCTCAATCATCAATTTTTTTATCTTTCCGATATATTATCGCTCCTGGCTAAATATTCTTTAATCGCTTCCGCTACCATTTCAGTAATCGGCTTTTTTGTTTTTTTCTTTATCCTGTACATCTTCGCCATATCATCATCTGATATCTTACTACTTGCCCAGCTATATTTCCGATATCCCATAATAATTACTCCAATCTTATCATCCATAATCTATGTATATTAATTCTGTAATAAACATAATCAAAAAAATAATCAGAGGGAACAGTTACTCAACTGTTACCTCTTCACTTGTTGCAGCGTTTACAATCTTAACCTGTGGGAGTGAGACATTATCTTTGGCTGCTGCGAACCAGGTTAGCCTCTGATTCGCCCCTTCTTTCGTAGGGATACTATACTTATTGCACAGGTCTACCCAATTCATCACTGATCCATCGGGTAGTTTTGCCTTTGTTCTTTTCTTTTCACCATTGGATTTTGAAACAGATTTTACTGCTGGCGGTTCCCCGATTAACTCAATCAGGTATTCTTGCTTTGCACCATTACTGACCAATGTATCTCTTATTACAATATACTGGTCTTTTATATAAGACAAGTCTGAATTCAAGTCAGTGGTCAGTTTGTTGATTTGATTCTGTTTGTTGATAGAAGACTGTCGATGATTCATGAAGATTTTAAACTTATCCTCAAAATCACTGCCAGCCTTCCCCACAGCTTCTTCAACAGATTTCTTTCGATTAGCCTTAATCTCTTCAAAGATTTTAGCCCTTCGCGATTCAATTTCTTTAGCTTCCAGTTCAAGCTGTTTTAGAGCTTCCTCTGGTGCTTTCTCAATATTTGTTCTTGCCATATATTTTCACCTCTTACTTTTCAATCATACTCAACTTTCTAGATTTTTTATGATTGATAAAATCAGCTACGGGTGCATCATATATAAATGTATTTAAGGCTTCCGATATTGATTTATTTAAAAACATTATGCATTGACATTATTTTTTGAGAATAAAGGCTATCGATATTGATTTTAAAAACGATATCGGAAGGCATAAAAATTGATCATAAATCGGAAATGGGAAATCGATGATGATGTGTGGTGGTGTGTGTGGATGCACCGTGAGATATGCTCCTATTGCTATTACGATAGCAAAAACCATTATTAGGATCATGTAAGGTGATGTTTCTGCTTCGATCATAGCTCCATTTCCTGCTATAGCAAGGGATGAACCAATATACCCAGCAATAAGCATCAATATGAACATAATAGAGATACCTGAATTAAGTAGCCAGAAGCCAGTGTTCCCGATCTTTTCGCTATGCATGGGTTTATCCTTTATCATCATATATATCCCCCCAATTATTGCCAGGCTGACCCATCCTATCAGATTGATATGTGAATGCGCTCCGGCAAATATTGGCGATTGAAGTACAAAATCATGTACTGGTTTTATTGATTTTATTGTAAATAATGCTCCCATCGTTATACCCACAATGAAGTATATCATGGATGTTTTTAAAAATTTTTCACCTAATGTCATTTTTTACACCTCGTTTTTTCCCTATTTTATATTTTTTTAATATATGCAGAACTTCTGCAATTGATGCATTTACCATACCACCATTAAGGTAAATCCCCATGCATCTCGGATTTTTAAGCATGGTTTAATAAAATAAATCTAATAATGATAAATCGTTTTTACATCACCCGAATTTCTAGAAAGACAAACTCCATATATAGCTACCTATTAATTATAACGAATATTAATTATAATGTTCATTATAAATTAAAATGAAATGTTACAAATAAACAACAATCGGATAAATCCAACCCTTCTGTTTCCAATGGAAAAACACTATCTGTCGGAAACAAATGTCCATTTTTATACATCGGGAACCATTTTTTGAAATTTGTTTCCACTGGAACTTAATTTTATCATTTCAAGGAATCGGTCTATTTTTGCCTCTTGTTTTTTTGATAAATTGAAAGCCGAATCTATATTAAGTGCGTTGGATTTGCTGGTATCAAAATATATGATAGATATTACATTATTTTTTCTAAATATTTCTTTAATCCTGAATATCGACAATTTTAGTAACTATGTTTTTGAGTTTTGAATTTCACATGCGGTAGAACCGATCAGAAATCAATTTCCTCCAATATGCTGGAACGATTTTAACACCATGGCACAGCATATCGATAAAATTCCAAATCATTTCACAAAATACCAACTTTCCTAAAATCAATTAACTGCGCACTGACAAAATATTAAATGGTTTGAAAATTTTCTCATCTTCTTTTGAAATATGAGTCCACCGATAAAGTTTCGAACCTTTTGATGTAAATTCAATTTCAAATATCTTTGAGGCTTTTTCCATCAAGCTTTCATAACCTATTCCGATATTGGATTTTTCTATTTTCCATAAGATGGCAGCAATCAATTCATACGAAATGAAATTGACAACAGAAAGATATGCTTCTACCCTATTTGGAAGTTGATATCCGATAGGTGCCAGGCATGCATTACCCCTTAAATATCTGAATGCCTTTTCAATATGGTCTTTCTGGAAATATGTCCTTATCAGCTCTTTTCCTGGCATTGTAATATCAGTCGAAAAGAATAATGATCTTCCATCAAGTCTTCTTGCAAGTTCTTCATCTTCTCTATTTATTTCATAACCTCTTCGACCTCTTGCTGGTTTCACAATATGGGACAATTCCTTTTTCAACTCTGCGATCTTCTTTCCGGATTTTTCAGATTCAAGTTCTTGAATAAGTAAGTCTCTTTCGATACGTGAATTATTGCGTCTTTGCGGATCCAACATAACAACAATTTTACAATTGCGTCCATATAATTCTCCAGTATCTTCGATACAGTAAACACCATTTCCACGGGACATTTCAAGAATATTCTCTCGTTTTTCGATTTCAGAATCGGTATATTTCGTAATCCAATCATCAACCTCCTTCGAGGTATGAGGTCCTCCAGAAAGGACATGAAAATGCTCTTTTCTTGCATAATCAATGTTCGGTTTACTGACAAAACCACGATCCCATACAAGCGTAATGTTTTTGGTTTTCCAACGGGATAAATTATCTACTGTTTCTTCAACAGTTGTTTTATCTGGACTTGAGCCTCGAACAGGATATCCCATTACTGGCATGTAGCTGTCTTTTGATATGACTAATCCAAATCCAATATGTGGTCTGCCAATCTGTGCCCCATATCCGTTTTCAGCCAAAATCGATTGGTTACCATTCCATCGTATCCTGGTAATATCCTGATAGAAAAAGTATCTCTCTGGCTCGTTGCCGATTATTTTTCTCCATGCATTAGTAATATTATTCTGAATTATATATGAATATGAACTTTTCATGTTTTCATTCTGCGCTGATACATTATCCAATGCGGATAAAAAATAATCTTTGTTTAATTTATTTATATCGATTTTTGTCCATCTTGGAATTGGAGTTTCTGATACCCAATCTCCTATTTTTGTAAGGGATTTTCGACCCAACAGCTGATTTATTGCAAGGATCAATATTGCCATTGATGTATCTTTATCATCTCTGCCGATAGCCTTTGATATACTTTTTTGAACTTCAAATTCTTCAGCAACTTTCCAGAATAATGCTAATTCACCAACGGGATAAGCATGATCTACCGAATCGAATTTAAATTGGGATGGAATTAACTTTTCTTTTCCATCTTTTTCCATAACTCGTCCCAGATGCTTGATTACATGAATTCTTGATTGCTTTATTTCTGGATCCCATTTTGATTCTACAAGCTGCCGATACTTCTTTCCCTCAACTGTCGTAGTTCTTTCGAATGCCATAGTTACTAATTAGTAACTATTAGTATATAAATATTTTGGTCTGTAAAAACAATAGCGGTAGTCTGATAGAATGCGGTTTTCAGGGGGTCAATTTAGGTTCATAGTGACTAAATGTGCCGATAGTCAGGTTAATGATTGTTGATTGGTATTTATTCCAGAAATAAATAGAACCAGTATCTGTAATGTTAAGTTCATTTCCTTTATATATTTTTTTAGAAAAGAGTTCATGATAACGATATATTTCTTTTGCCTCAAAAACATCTGGATAAATATATAAAGAAATATAAATGGGGAGAAAAAGTGACTCATTTCCATCAGTCGACCAACCTACATAACCATTTTCACGAGATGAATCGTCATAAACAAGACCTCTCCCAATTGAATCATCAATAATGCTAAAGTCTGCCACAACATTCCATTCATTCCCTAAAACGTCTTTAATCTCAATATCATTGAGAATAATTTCTTGGGGACTAAAATTGATGACCTTTGCTTCTTTTATTTCTTGAGTAGATTTACTCGAATCTATACACCCAGATATTAAAACCACTGCGATTAATATTGACAATCCAACGTTTTTAAATTGTGCCAAATTTCTATCCACCTGTAACTATCATTGAAATGACAGATATATGTAATCTTCGATTTATTTACTGATAAGCTGAGCTCCACCATAAAGATAAAAAGCAGTAAATCAATAAAGAAGTAAAATTATCAAGCTTTTAATAATTTACATTAAAGTTAATAAAAAATTAACTCATAAACTATA
>Ga0154761_164_pt3 | contig 28617 bp, 29 predicted proteins | sample Rifle2008BG16ft_FD_105769 | JGI IMG/M metagenome (GOLD analysis project Ga0154761, IMG submission 105769) | Candidatus Levybacteria bacterium RBG_16_35_11 | reverse complement strand
TGTTCCTTCAATTAATTCCGGGAACATGTGAGTCATGTCCTCAAGGTTTCTTGAGAACATATGAACATCATGACCGTTCTTGTGCAGCTGAACCCTTATCCCATCGTATTTCGGTTGAACATGGACTTTCCCCATCTTTTCAATTGCCTTTTCAGCAGAAGGCAGTCTTTCGCAACGTTCGGAACGGATCGGTTTCCCAACAGTAACTTTTAATTTTTCAACAGCCGAAAGACCATGATCTTTTAGAGTTTTGGCGATTAACCCAAGATCAGATGTTCTGTTATATGCCCCCTCCAAAAATTTTCTTTTTCCTTTATCTTTCAAAATCGCACTGGATAGTCCGTCTAAAATTGTTGGATCTCCAATTCCCAACCTTAGGTTCCCAAGCGGAATTCTGACGATAAACTTTGCCGACAACGAATCCACATTTTTTAAAAGGTTTGAAAGTAAGGTTTGTTTTTTCTCAACCGTCCCTTCACCTTTTGTTTTAGCAATTTGGGTTAAGATGTTAAACACTTCATCAACTGTTAAAGTTAAATTTTGTTTATCGTTTACGCATAGTTTCTCAACCGCTTTTCCCATATCTCCTTCCTTCTCATATAGCTTTAAAACCTCTTCTCTATTTTTTTTGTATGCATTGGCGATGCTCTGGGCAACTGTTTTTTCGGCCATCCCAATTTCCAAGCTTTCAAAAAAAGGAGCAATTCTCCCCTGAATTAGATAGACTATTTTTTCGAGTTCCTCTGCTGATTTTGCTTTTTTAAATAATTCCGAAAGAATATCTATTAAAGCAAGTCTTGAAGAAGTATCTTCCAATTTTTCCAAATAAGACGAAAGGTCTGAAAATTTCATATTAGCTCATTATATACCTTGCTGCTTTAGTTACTCCCTGCTTTTTAATAATCCTGTTTTTAAGAAGAGTTTTAGCTCATTTAAGATTGTGTCTTCAGAAACCATTGGGAAAAGTGAAGGAAAAGCTTTGTTTTGCAAATAGCCTGTTTTTTGAATATATTCTATTATCTTTAATTGCCTATCCGATAGCATAATCGGCTTTCCGCCCAATTTTTCCTTAAGTTTTGCGTCTATTGATATTTTTTCAACTTTATCTTTAATCTTTGAAAGCTCAATTGCAAGCCCCAAGGAAAAATATTCAAGCCAAGAGGTTAAATTTCCTTCTGCTTTTCCAACGCTTTGCAATGCTTCATAATATTTGGGAGCATCACTGTCAAAATATTCCTCCAAAGAAAAAAATCTTCTAATATCATATCCGTCCAAAAACAAAATTAAGGAAGAAAGTGCTCTAGCAACTCTTCCATTCCCATCTAAAAAAGGGTGGATTCTAACCAATTCATAATGAACAATTCCACCTCTCAAAACTGGATGAATTTCTTTATTCTCCAAGCTATTTATAAATACCAATAAGTCATTTATTTGCAACGGAATAGCTATTGCCATTGGCGGCCTAAAGGAGACTTCCCCGGTTTTACTATTTTTAATAACTACTTGGGTTTTTCTGTATTCTCCGCACTTATCCGGCGGTAAGATTTTCCAAACCGTCATTTTATGAATCTTTTTAATTATCTCTTCTGTTATTTTTGCATTTTCGGATTGAATCTCGCTAACAAAATCCATAACTTTTCTATAATTAATGACTTCTTGAATATCACGATCTCTTGCAGGAACATCTGTTCCTTCTAAAATTTTCTCCGCCTGGGTTAAGTTAAGTTCGTTTCCCTCAATGTGGGTCCCAAAATGGACTGTTCTAGTTAACGCGTCTTTCTGAAATTCCCGTTCGTAATACGGAAGAAGAGGGGCATTATCAATTATTTCTTTGCATGCTTCAATTGTGCCTATATTTTTTAAAATTCTATTTGTTATCTGATATTTTGGGATATACATGTTGTTAATTGCTGAATAATTAACGCATATTTCCCGAAAAAAATCAATACCGATAATTTTGGGATGTATGTTATAATCCGCTTATGCCTACAAAGAAAACAAAAGAAAAAAACAAACTGCATGTAGAGGTCGTAAAACAAATGCTAACTCTTTCAACCAGCGCGTTTGGATTGGTTGCTGCTCTCGCCTGGAACAGTGTAATACAGGAATTTGTAAATACTTATGTAAAAAGGTGGTTGCCAAATGGAAGCGGAATTATCTCTCTTTTGATTTATGCAATTATCGTCACTGTTCTAGCAGTCTTTATAACTCTCCAGCTATCTAGGTTAAGTCAGAGGCTTCAAGAGGATTAATTTCATTTGTCTCACCGGAAACAAGTTTGTCTGGATCAATTCCTTCATATTGTTCATCCATATGTCGAATAGCGGAGCTACCAGACAAGAAGCGAGTTGTGGAGAGAAAAATGTCCACACCTGGCCTTTGTTCTCCACCAGGTCCGGTTGAGACTTTTGGTCCTAGTACATCGTCTGATGGTCTAAATTTTGGTTTCCAATCTCGTTGCTCTGCGGGTACTTCTTTTAGGAATTCCGACATAAAAAAATATTATAAAAGGCTCCAGTTTATATGTCAATCAGCAAATTTTTCATTACATGGGGAATTTCTTCCGTTAGATCCGAGGCATTAAAATAGGGTCCGACCCTCCTATGTAACTCTTCTCCTGCTTTTTTATTTATAAATGAACCTGCACAAGCGGATAGAAAGGCAGAGTTTTTGCAATACAAAGCTGCTACTAACCCCGCTAAAACATCTCCTGTTCCACCTTTTGTCATGCCAGCATTCCCCCCTTTTATTTGAACTGTTTTGTCTCCGTCTGAAACATAATCACTCTCTCCCTTTAAGAGAACCGCGCAGCTGCATTTTTTGGCCATTTTTTGGACAGTTTTTTCCGTTCCTTCTGTGTTAAATAGACTTTTAAATTCCAAATGATGGGGAGTAATAATTGACTTCTTTGGTAGGAAAGATGAACTTATAACTTGAAGGCTTCCTCCATCTATAACCCACTTCTTTTCCGGATAATGCTTAAGCAACCTTTGTGTTAATTCCTTAGTATCATCATCTTTACCATCCTCACCTTCTTTTCTTGGTAAACCCGGTCCAATTAAAACACAGTCTGATTCGTTAATATAATGGTCAATTTTATCTCTTGGGACAACAATTCCATCTCTAAATTCTTCCTTTGCTTTTTGAACAATTTGGTTATTTTCAGGAACTGAAGAATAAAAAACCATATCAACAATTCTACTTGCCACTTTTAAGGACCACAAAGAAGCTGCATGAAAAAGATGAGAGCCGCCGATTATCATTAACTTCCCATTTTGCCCTTTATGAGAAGAAAGAGAAGGCTTGTAGAGATTTTTCAGTTCATTTGGATCGAATTTTTCCATTTTCTATATTATACATCCACCCTTCTTAGTCAAGCTTAATTAACTTCATTTCTTTGAGGATAGCTTTTGGCAAAAATTCTTTATGGGTTGTTGTGATAATTGTTTGCTGTTTGCCAATTATTTCAGTTATCAACTTTATGTGTTCACTGTCAAGTTCAGAAAAAATATCATCCAATAAAAGCACTGGTCTAAATCCTAAAGTTTTTTCAATAAAAATAAGCTGCAAAAGCTTAAGCTGCAAGATTGCCAAGCGCTGTTGTCCACGGGATCCGTAAAGTCTAATATCATGGGTTGTTCTTTTCAGATCATCAAACATTGAAAGTGAAAAATCATCCCGATGGGGACCTACAAGGGTTACCCCTGCTCCCAGCTCCGCTTCTTTATATTGTTCTAGTCTTGCTTTGGAAATAACCGATTTATCATAAAATGCCACAAAATCGAATATGTCTTTTGTTTCAAGGTTAATAAAATCCAAAAATTCCTCTCTTCTTTTGGTAATAATTTCACCGTTTTCGATTAAGAGATTATCCCAATATTCTAATTGTTTTTCAGTTTGAATCCCCTCCCTTATTTTCTCAAGAAGAGCATTTCTCTGTCTCAGCCCCTTATGATAGGCGGTAAGTGAAAAACGGTATTCCCTGTTTGTTTGTTCCAACACTTGGTCTAAAAAACGGCGGCGTAAAAAAGGAGAATCAATTATAATGTCTAAATCCTCGGGAGAAAAAAGCACAGACAAAAAATTTCCGGCAAAATCACCGCGCCTTTTGGAAACTCTGTTTAGCGAATATTTCTTTTGCAAAAGTCCTCCGTTTAGCTCTCTAAAGACGATTTCAAGTTCTTTATCTTCCTCTTTAGCAGTTATTAACCCTTTTATTCTTATTAAGTTTTCTCCGAATTTAATTACTTCGCTATCTTTTTCCGCCCGAATACTTTTCCCCGTGGATAGAAAAGAAATTGATTCTATTAGATTTGATTTTCCCGAGGTGTTTGGTCCGACTATTAAAGTTATTTTAGCAAATTCGAAATCCACCTTTTTGTAATTTCTAAAGTTAGTGAGTGACAGTTTTTTAAGAACCATTCTGCTCATCAATATATCAGTAATGGAGCTATGAATCAATGTAGTTTACTCAATTGTAGTTCCCACAAATTTTTCACCCTTAAAAAATTTCTTTACGTTTCCGAAGTCTTTTCCCATTAGCACTACTTTAAGACCTAACTGTTGTGCTTTTTCAACTGCAACAGGATCAAACGGAAGATTCATTCCAGGAATCCACTTATTACCCATCTTCTTTCGAAAATCTGGCCAAGAAATTTTAGAAAGTGGCTTAGCGCCCTTAAATTTTCTTGGGTCCTTGTTGTATACTTTACCAACTTTACTTAAGTTAATAATTAACTTAACTCCATAATCCTCACAAACACAAACTGCATCATAATCGGTTGACCAGCCCGGTTTCCAGCCAGCTCCAACAACAACCGGCTCTGTCGGTTTTCGAATTATACTATAGTCATCTATTATTACAGGGTGAGCAATATCTCTAAAAATTGTCCTTAAAAGATGTCCGTTTAAACGGGTAGCGTGAATACCAATCCAATCTAAATCATCTTCTGATAACTGATGCCCAATAACATTTCTGGCCGCTGCTTGATAGTATCTTGTTGTCATTCCTCCCCCTGTAATCAAAAAAAACTGGCGATTTTTATTTTTCGCCAGTTGTTCTCTTACGAAAACGTTTAGGTCCTTAAGAAACTTAGAGTCAATTCCTCCATCGGGGACAATAAGTGAGCCTCCTACGGATATTACGACCTTGTCTGTATACCCATTATTAACCATAAAAAACTAGCACAGCGTGCTAGAATTGAATTATATCCTATTGATTCTTCAATTGCAAAAGCTATTTTGCAAGAAACAAACTTGTTTATTTCGCAAGAATCAAGCTTGCTTATTTTTGACAGGCGGGGCAAAAATATGTTCCCCTACCACTAAGTATAATTTTCTTAATTGTTCCTTTGCAATTTGGGCATTTTTGTCCCTTTTTACCATATATTAAAAAATGCTGTTGATATTTTCCTTCTTCTCCTAAAACATTAACGAAATTTTCATCCGATGATCCGCCGAATTCTAAACCACGCTTTATTACTTTAAAGATGGCTTCATAAAGTTTTTTAATTTCGCTTTCATTTAGCTCTTTTGCTTTCCGTTTTGGATTGACTCTTGCTTCAAATAAAGCTTCGTTTGCATAAATGTTCCCGATTCCCCCAATTTTCTTCTGATCCATTAAGAGCACTTTTATTGGAAGACCGCTTTTTAAAATGATCACTCTAAAATCTCCCAGAGTTAACTTTTTTTGACCCAGATTCGTATTGTTAAAAGGCTCAGGACCCATTTCCTTAAAAAACGGCATACCGTAGACTTCGTCTTTTTTAATAACTCTAATCCAGCCGAATCTTCTTAGATCGTTAAAATAGAGAGTTGCTCCATCATCTAGGGAAAATATTACATGGCTATACTTTGAAGGCAAATCTCCGCCTGTTTTTTTGGACAATTTAACATTTTTTGTTTCCTTGCCCGAATAGACCAATTGCCCAGTCATTTTTAAATGAACGGCCAGGCAGAATTGATTGTTAAGTTCGATTATTAACCCTTTCCCAACTCTTTTTACCCCAGTTACCTTTGCGCCGATTACCTCTTTTTTATCTCCTTGAAAAATTTTTGACACCCTTATTTCAATACCTAAGATTTTGTGCCCAATAAGGTATTTCTGAAGCCCTAGTTTAAGAGTCTCAACTTCTGGTAACTCAGGCATATTAAATTAGTCCAACTTTTTTAAACAATTTTTTAGTTGGAAGGCATAATTCGTACTCTCCAAGTTTATCCTTTTTTGACCATTCCAATTTTTCCATATCGTCTCCCGGGGAAACTTTGTCTGTTTTGGAAAAAACATGAAATTGCAAAAAAACATAGTGGACCATTTCATTGTGCCTGTTTTTAGCATAATCTTCATTAAACGCAACGGGTTTGATATTAAAAATTTCAATCCCGACCTCTTCTTTTATTTCTCTTTTTAATGCATCAACCAAAGACTCACTTTCCAGATTTGCTCCCCCGCCCGGAATTTGCCACATATCCGGATACGGACCTCTTCCCGGTGACTTTCTACCAAGCAAAATTTTCCCATTATGCTCTATAATTGCCGCAACTACCACTCGTGTTTTCATTTTTAAATTTTTTGCTCAAAGGACAATCATCCTTTGGCCAAGAATTTTGAATTAACGAACTTTCTTATTTCTCTTTTAAACCTTTCTTTGGAAAATTTTTGAGCTTGTTTTATACAGTCCTTTGGATCTATCTTCATTTTTTCAAATTTCTTAATTGCGAAGATTAAGGATTCTACTGTTGGTTCATTAAAAAATACTCCGGTTTTTCCCTCAATCACAGTCTCTTTATAGCCTCCGCCATTAAAAGCAATTACCGGCGTGCCACACAACATTGCCTCAACCGGGGTTATCCCAAAATCTTCATCTTTGGATAAAGCCAAGAATCCTTTTGCCTTTTTATATAGTCTTGCCAGTTCTTCATCTGTAACCTGACCTAGAAACTCGACCTGTCCCTTCGACTTTTTAAGCAAATTCTTATACTCAAGATAGTAACCGGCGGGAGACCCAGCAATTTTTAATTTAAAACCAACTTTCAAAGCTGCATCTATTGCAAGATTCAATCCTTTACCTCCGACAATTCTTGACACTATAAAATAGTAGTCTTCCCTCTTATCATCGGGAACTTTAGGAAGTGACACAGGAGGATAAATTACTTTTGAATCCCGTCTGTAAAATTTTTTAATCCTCCCTGCAACTTCTTTAGAATTGGCAATAAAGTAATCGACCTTTTGGGCTTGTTTAAAATCATAAATTCTCATAAAATGGCCTACAATTACCGCATAAAATCTAACTATAGCGTATTTCTGGAAATTAATGGATGTACTGTAGCCATATAGCCACCTTGGGGGTGTATGACAGTAGCAAATCTCAATCGGTTTATTCCAAGCTCTGAATTTTGAATTCTGAATTCTTCTCCCAAATCCTTTCGTTATATACCAACTAGCCGATGAAATTACCAAATCATATTTTGAAAAGTTAAAACTTTTCCAAATTGAAGGAGTTAAAAATCTCAAAGGACTGCTAAGCAAACTTGCAAAAAAGGGGATAAAATGAGCCCAGGAAGGAATTATTTTTCTCTTTTTAAAATGTTCATAGGCGCTTGAATTTTTATCATAAAAGGCAGTATAAATCGGGGCTTTAGGAAAAATTTCGGTTAAAGCCTCCAAAACTCTCTCTGCACCCCCATACTCTTTAATATAATCGTGAACTATGGCGACTTTCATAATAATCCTAATTGGCCGTTTTCTTTATTTTGCTTTTTACTAGACTCTTTCTTTGTAGTTTCTTTTGATTGAACATTTTTACTATTGATTCTCTCGATTAAACTTTTAAAACCCAGTTTTTCAAAAAATTTTAAAAGCTCTTTTTTATCAATTCTATCTGTTGAGCATTCTTCAACTTTAATCTTTATCGGCGCATCAATTGCGATTGTTGCCAGCTTTTTTGCCAGGGCAGCTTGTTCTGCATCTTGGGCCAGTTTTATTCCTATCTTTTGCGGTAAATCAGCTAAATTCTTATAAATGTTTTCAAAAGTTTTATATTTTCCAATTAAATCCGATGCTGTTTTTGGACCAATTCCCGAGACTCCCGGATAATTGTCAGAAGGATCCCCCACCAATGCTTTATAATCAATAAATTGATGAGGTTTTAACCCGTATTTTTCCGAAACTTTTTCGGTGTCGAAAAAAATCATTTTAGTTATTCCTGTAATTGGTGCAATCATAAATACATGGGAGTTAACTAGCTGGAGCAGATCTCTGTCTCCTGAGACAATAATTACTTGCGTGTTTTTCTTAGCTTTTACAACTTGATTTGCAATTGTTCCGATTAAATCATCTGCTTCGTACCCATCAAGCTCAAATATTTTAATTTTTGAATCTTTTAAAGCATCATGAACAAGTTCAATTTGCAAGCTTAAATCCGATTCCATTTCCGGTCTATGCGCTTGATATCCAACATACAAAGCGCTTCTAAAAGTGGGTTTTGGTCTATCAAAACAAACTGTAATATATTCGGGTTTTAGATCATTTATAAGTTTTAAAAGCATTGAAAAAAAACCATAAACAGCATTAGTTAACTTTCCTTCCTTTGATTTTAGAGGAGGCAATGCATGATAGGCCCTGTGCAGTATTGCAAATCCGTCAATTACGATTAATTTATTTAGTCTATGCGGTTTTTCTTCCCTTGAACCTGATTTCATAAGCAGATTATACCATCATCATGTTTGCAAATTAAGGCTCAATCCTCTAAAATAGCCAATCATGACAGAAGAACAGCCTATAAATCTATATCAGATGCACCTTGGTGAAATTTCAGATGAGATAGAAGGAAACGAATCTATCTTTGAATTTTTGCCCTATTCAAGCTTAAGGCGATGGTTATACGATACAAGCATTTATGAGGAAGCCCATGGTTCCCTACCTCTTATGAGATTACACCATATAAGGTCGCTAAGTTTCTTATCTTATCTTGGTAAAAATCGTGAATCGCTCTATTACATTACTCCTGCGAACCATACTCGATATGACCATAGTTTAGTTGTTGCGATGGTTTCTGAGGAAATATTAAAACAAAACTGTTTCCCTCAGGAAGAAATTAACAAAGGGATTTTGGCTGGATTGGTTCACGATATAGCTACTCCGGCACACGGAGATGCGACAAAAAAAACCGATCCTAGAAACTTGGATGAAGAAAACTTTTGGTCAGAAGTTATTGGTGAAAAAGGACTAGAATATCTTGCTAAATACGGTTTAAGTAAAGAGGGGATGGACCAAATTATCCATAATCAAGGAGTGTTAGGTAAGGTTTTGGACATTGCAGATAAAATTACCTATACAATGAAAGACGTCTATAATCTTTATACTGTGCTTGTAGCTCCCGCTGAGAACTTCGATCCAGTTTTTTTCCCTTTATACATAATAATGCAAAAAGCCCCACAGGTTGGAGATATTTACAAAGATGTGAATATAAGAAGAAGCACAAGAGAAGTATTTTTTTCTGATCCTGAAAGATTCTTCGATTTTTTAAAACTGAGGGCAATAATATCTAAAAACTACTATTACAATCCTTCAAGTCAAGGGAGAGATCTGTTAATTAGGAGGCTAATTGAGCCAATATATTCAGTGGAAGAAGATACTTTGCTTAACCCCTCTAAGTTAAGGTCTATTGGAGATGAGTCGTTGCTTAACATCATCAGCAATTACTACGGAATCGTTACGACATCATATATGTTTGGAAATTTAATAAATTGGCATCCTCGATACGAGGTTTTTAAAACTTGGGAGGAGGAAAAAAGAAGAGAAAGTGAACTTAGGAGAGAACAAGGAATCTGGGTTATTGGAACATATTATTGTAAGGGGTTTAATACGGCTGTTGACTTTTCTGTTCTTTATGAAGGTGAAATTATTCCTTTTGAAGAAGCAATGCCTTGGAAAGCAAACGAACTTCAAGAAATGTCTGACTCGGTAAAAGGTTATTATGTTTTCTATGCTCCAAAGGGTCAAAATAATGTTGTGGACACATTGCTAGAAAAACTTTCGAAAAAAACAGAAGAACTTAACTCCTAGTAGGCTTTCAGAGTAGCAAGAACAGGCTTTCTTGGACCTATTAATTTTTCGATTTCTTCAGACTCAATTGTTTCTTTTTCCAAAAGTTCTTTTGCTAATCTATCCAGCTTTTTTCTAAGCTTTGTTAGAATAGTTCTTGCCATTTTATACCCCGTATCGGTTAAGTGTTTAATTTGGGTATCAATTTTAGATGCCATATCAGGAGAGATTGTTGTCTGTTCGTATGGGTTTCTTTTGTTAAAAGTTTCACTGTCAAAATTTATCGGGCCCAAATCGCTCATTCCGTATTCAACAACCATTGATCTTGCCAAATCAGATGCTTTGGCTATATCATCAGATGCTCCGGTTGTCATTTCTTTAAAGACCAGGCTTTCAGCTGCCCTTCCTCCTAAAATTACCGCAATTGCTTCCATAAGCCTTGTCTTTGTTTCATGAACTCTGTCTGATTCCTCAAGCTGAGTATGTCCTAAAGTCATGCTGCGACTAACAATAGAGATCCTATTAACCGGATCCATATGGGGCATAAACCAGGAAACTAAAGCATGCCCTGCTTCATGATAAGCAGTCATTCGTCTGTCTTCCTCTGTCTGCAGTCTTTTTTTCTCAGGACCAAGTTTTACCTTGGTTGCAGCTTCATAGATATCGCTCATATCAATTGCTTTTTTCATCAGTCTTGCCGCAAGTATTGCCGCTTCATTTAACATATTTTCTAAATCCGCTCCCGAAAATCCAACGGTTCTTCTTGCAATTTTTGTCCAGTCAACCTCTTTTACAAACGGCTTTCCTCTGGCATGAATAGATAGAATTGCTTTTCTGCCATTTATATCCGGCATATCCAAAACAACTCTTCGATCAAATCTTCCCGGTCGAATCAGTGCCGGATCTAAAACTCTAGGCATATTCGTTGCCGCCATTACTACCAATTGCTCATTTGGCGTAAATCCATCCATTTCTACTAAAATCTGGTTTAGGGTTTGTTCTCTTTCGTCATGACCACCCATTAATCCTGCCCCTCGTTGTCTTCCGATTGCATCTATTTCATCAATAAAGATTATTGCCGGCTGGGCTTTTTTGGCAGTAGAAAAGAGGTCCCTTACTCTTGAATTGTGAAGAAGAACTGGTTTGTTCCCTCCGAAGAATGCTTCATTCTCTACCCCGCATAAGTCATAAACAAATCCATCATATTTCTTTCTTATTATTTTTTGCACAACCGGACGCTTGAAATTAAACTTTGACTCAATTTTCTCCTCCAGAAAAGGATTTGAGGTTTTCCCAATAATTAAATTCCAATATTCCCCGTCAGGCAGTTTTTTTGTCTTAATTATCCTTCCTCCTTTCTGTTTTCCATATTTTATGCCAACTTTAATCCCATGCATGCTACAAAGCCAGGATAATCCCAAAATTAGTTGCTTGGAGACAGACGTCATAGACAACTTTCCATCTTTTGTTTGATAACCGTCTCCTTGCCAATATCCATTAAGATAAGCAAGGAAGTATTCTTTTGACAAATCCCAAATAAACTCTGGAACATGCTTATTATGGCTTCCGTTTCCGCAGTGCCTTGTAAAAAATCTTCCTAAATGGGCAGAGTAATATTTGATTCTTACTGTGTTGTCAATTGTTTTTTCCAGCACAGGCGAAATACCAAAGACTTCTCTCATAAGAGAGATGACTTCCTTATGAAGCATGATTTCGTGTATTCCGAAAGTAAATTCAAGATTGTTAGTTCCTCTTCCTTCGGCAGTGTAGTAACCAAAAAGTTTCATCAACGAGGGAGTAACTACTACCCTATCGGGTAAATCTAATTTTACTAATTTTTTACTAATCATTCGGGGAAGGTGTTTTTTGCTTTGCCAATTACAAACTGTCATTTGCGAAACACAAATTTGTTGTCCAATTTCACATTGACTCATAAGTCCTTTCTGCGCTAGGGCAAAAACATAGTTTTTCGTAATTTGTTGATCATCGTCCCAAACATCCAATGGCTCTGTTTCTACTTGTGGGAATGTATAGGCAATAATTTTGTGTCTCTGTTTCATGCCTTTTACATATGGTAGACGGACGTTAAGAGGTAACTCAACCAAAATATCTCCTTTTTTCATTTCCTTTGTAGGTATTGCCATTATCCTTCCATGTCTTCTGATAAAAACAGAGTGATCAGCAGTTGTTCTAATCATTCCTCCTAAATAATGGATTTCATATATTTCCTTTACCTTATGTCTAAAAACCGAGGAAACTTTCTTGAAAGAAGAGCCGGTAATTCTTTGCATATTTTTACTCCTGTATCCATAAAAGCCTTCTTCTTTCTTGTTTGAATCAAATCCTAATGTTTCAACCTCCTCAACAGGAATAATGCCTGGTTGATTATTGTTATAAAATTGGTCGACAAATTCACCAATAGGTAAAAGCTGTGTCTTGCCATTGTGTCTTATCAGAATAGGAGTATCGCCTGTTACTGACGCCCCGATACCTACCAACATTTCCATAAATTCAGATCCTGCCATTGAAAAGAAAGGAACATTGGCCTCACCTGCAGTGGCGCGCGCAAGTAACGTTTTCCCTGTTCCCGATGGACCAACCATTAAAACTCCCTTTGGGGTTCTTGCCCCCATTGCCTTATATTTTCCCGGGTTTTTAAGAAAGTCAACAATTTCAGTTAATTCCTGTTTTGCTTCATCAACTCCGGCAACATCGGCAAAACTAATTCTTGGCGTATCTTTACTAAATAGTTTTGCTCTTGATTGGCCAAAAGAAAAAATACTCTCCTGAGCTCCTCTTGCTTGGCGGAATATAAAGTAGAAGAATAAAACCATAAGTCCTACCGGTAAAACAGCTGATAAAATCCCAACCCAGTCGTTAAATGCGGTCTGATCTTTAACAACCACTTTAGTTCCGGCAAGAGAAACACCGGCATCGGAAAAAAGTTGGTAGATATCTGAATTTTGTTCCTTAAATGCTTGAATTTGAACATTTCCCTTTTCTTTAGCTATAATTTTTGTTCCGTCGATAACTATTTCTGTAACTTTTTTATTTTTTACATCTTGGATTATTTGGGAAACAGGAACGGTTTTTGTCTCTGACTGATTTGTTGCAGACTGGTTAAATCCCATAAATAAAAAGGCCATGAATAAAAAGAGGAAAAGATACAAAACAATATTTTTCCACGAAGTTTTCACCTTGGGTCTGACTTTTCTATTGATTCTTCTTCCGTTTGGCATTTGGGCAAAATTATAACATAATCGAAGCTAGATTGCCAGGGTTTGTGAGGGATTTATGATAACCCGACCTTCTCCTTTACCTTTTCCAGAATTTCTGAGGATTTTTCAACTGCAAAGTTACGTCCTTCGTCTAAAACTTTTCGAAGTGCTTGCTCATTATTTCTTGTTTCTTGATATCTTTCCTGAATTGGTTTTAATTTTTCAACCAACAAATCGCCTAGTTTTTGCTTAAATTCCGAATATGAAACTCCGTCGAATTTATTTAAAACTTCCTCAAATATTGAGTCTGAAAAAGCGGCATAAATTGTTAACAAATTTGGAATTGCTCCCTCTTCTTTGTTGTGAACGGATTTTGAAACAGAACTTTGTGAGTCTGTTACTGCCCTTTTCACTTTATCCCTTATCTCTTGCTCACTATCAAGAAGGTTTATTGTTCCCAAGGGATCAATATCGGATTTACTCATTTTTACATTCGGATTTTGCAAACTCATAATTCTTGCGGTTTGTTTTTGGATTAAAGGTTTTGGCAGTTTAAAAGTTTCGCCATATGTTTTATTGAACTTTTCGGCAACATCCCTTGTTAACTCTATATGCTGTTTTTGATCCTCTCCAACCGGCACCTCATCTGTTTGGTAAAGTAAAATATCCGAAGCCATTAAAACCGGATAATCAAAAAGCCCTGCATTTGCCTGTTCTCTGCTTTTTGCATAGTTTAGAATTTCATCTACTTTTGAAACAACTTTCTCAAATGCGTTTTTAAATTCTTCTGGAGATTTTATTTGACCCAATTCTCTGCTTAATCTTGTTATATTTGGTAATCCAGCCTTTTCCTTAAATTGAGTTAATCTTTCAAGTTGACCAATGGGAGTGATGCAATTTAAAATCCAAGTTAAATAAGGGTGGTTTGGATTTTCGGATTGGACAAAAATATGGGATTTTTTAGGGTCTAATCCGCAAGCAAGATACAAAGCCGCAACTTCTAACACTTTCTCTTTGAGAACTTTTGGATCTTGAGGAACAGTAATTGCATGCAAATCAACAATGCAGAAAATTGCTTCTGTTTCTTCTTGAAGTTTAACCCATTGTTTTATTGCGCCAATGTAGTTGCCAATGTGCATTTTACCAGTTGGCTGAAGCCCCGAAAAAACAATTTTCATCTTCTTAATTTTATCATACTAACCATTCTTTTTTCATTACATTAAACTTATCTTTAAGAATTGATTCTCTTATTTTTTTACTTAAATTAATAACAAAATAAACATTGTGGTAACTTGCTAACCTGTAGGCCAAAAGCTCTCTGGTTCTAAAAAGATGGTGAACGTAAGCTCTTGTAAAGTTTTGGCAGACATAACAATTGCAGTTTTGATCAAGTGGAAGTTTTGAGCTTGCCCATTTTGCTTTTTGAATATCAATTCTAAACCTATTTTTTAAGTTTCCTTCTTTTGGGGAAACAAAAATAAAGCCGGTCCTTCCCAGTCTAGTTGGAATTACGCAATCAAATGTGTCAATTCCCCGCTCTATGATTTCGAAAATATCATCAACTTCCCCTACTCCCAATAAATGCCTTGGTTTTTCCTCCGGCAAATCCGGTATTACCCAGTTAATAACATCATAAATAGCTTTTTTTGACTCCCCGGCATTTGCTACTCCGCCTATAGCAATTCCGTCAAAATCTAATGAGGTTATATAGTCAGTTGATATTTTTCTAAGTCTTTTAAACGCCGCACCTTGGATTACTCCATAAAGGAATTGTTTCCCTTTTGAGTGCTTTTTGTGGTAATCAAGCGAACGTTTTTCCCAATTATGAATCCTGGGCAAAACTTTTTCCACCTCTTTTTCGGTTAGGAAATAAGATAAACATTCGTCAAAGGCAACTATTAAGTCTGCTCCTAAGTCATGTTGAATGCGGATTGAGTCTTCTGGCGAGAAAAAATGAGTCGATCCGTCCAGGTGTGACCAGAACTTTACTCCATCGTTAGTTATTTTAATTAATTTTGTTCTTTCCGGATTTTTCTCTTCCAGTCTGTCTCCCAGAGAGAAAATTTGATATCCACCGCTATCGGTCATGGTCGGTCCATTCCAGCCCATGAATTTACCCAATCCTCCGAACTTATTTATTAACTTCTCTCCTGGTCGAAGATGCAAGTGATATGTATTGCTAAAAAATATTTGTACCCCTATTTCTTTTAAATCATTAGGCGTTAAAGCCTTTACGCTTGCTTGTGTTCCAACCGGAACATACATGGGTGTTTTAATTATTCCATGCGGCGTGGTAAAGACCCCTGCTCTTATTTTAGTTTTTTTATCTTTTTTAATAATTTTAAATTCAAACATAATACTTAATATAATAATACATGCTTCTCTTTTAAATTTAACCTATTTTAATTTGAATAGAAGCTAGCTTCTATAGTATAATGCCTAGGCTATTTTATTATGGATCTTGAGACCTTGCGAGAGAAACATCCCAGATTTGTGTATGATTCTTATGACCTAAGTCAAGGTGAAAATAGCGTTAAAATCATCTTCAATTTTGTCCTCGAGCCTAATGTCGTTTTTCAGCCTAAATTAACTATTCCAAAAAGAACAGAAGTTCAACAACAGATATTAGAAAATTTCGCATTTCACCTTGGAATGATTGAAGCAATCAGTTATTGGAAAGCCGCATGCCCAAAAGAGCTTCTAGTTAAAGCTGGAAATCTTTCCGCTCAGCAAGTTTCCTGGTGGCACGATCTTTTTATTCATGGACTAGGAGAACTATTCTACAAAAACGGAATCGATTTCAGCGCGTCCGATTTTCTACAAATTATACCTGATAGCCAAGGGGCAAGAGATCTTGGAAAGCACACCAAGCGTGCATCTGGTAGGGATTTAGTCTTAATCGGAGGGGGAAAAGATTCTACTGTTACACTGGAATTATTAGGCACTACTGAAGGAAGAAAAGCTGGTCTAGCGCTTAATCCAACAAGAGCAACAAAGGAGACGGCTAAAAATGCAGGTTTTGACGATTTAATTACAATCGATAGATCTATTGATCGAAAATTGCTGGAACTAAACAAGGCAGGTTACATAAATGGCCATACTCCATTCTCGGCTTACCTGGCTTTCTTGGGCGTCTTCGCCGGAGTCCTAAATGATTTTGAAAACGTAATCTCATCCAATGAGAGGGGCGCTGGGGAGGGAAACATACTATTTCATGGAATTGATGTAAATCATCAGTATTCGAAAAGTTACAGATTTGAAAAGCTGTTTAGAGAATATTGTTCACAATATTTATCCGACGAAATTCAATATTTCAGTTTCCTAAGACCGCTCTATGATCTTCAAGTTAGCGAGCTTTTTTCAATCTACCCGAAACAAAGAGAAGCATTTAAGAGTTGTAACATAAAAAAATATGACGATTCTTGGTGTAATGAGTGTGCCAAATGCTCATTTGTCTATTTGTCAATGTTCCCCTTTTTAGGCAGGGATGAAACAATTAGAATATTTGGGGAGGATTTATTCCAAAAACAAGAAACCATCCAAATGATAAGGGAGTTAGTTGGACTTGGCAAATATAAACCGTTCGACTGCGTTGGAACCACTGAAGAATCAACTCTGGCAGTCGCCTTATCTATACAGAAATACAGGCAATCAGGAGAAGAAATTCCGAAATTACTAGCCCAACTAGAAAAAGAATTAAAAATCGATGATGAAAAAACAGTTAAAACATTGGAGGACAGAATACGAAAAGGCTGGGGTTTGGATAATTTTTTACCCGAAGAGTATGTTTTGATTCTAAAAAACGCATTGATTAAAGTACAGCCATGAAGGAAATTAATGGTTCTTCCGTTTTGATACTTGGATATGGGTGTGAGGGACAAAGCTCCCATAGATACCTCGTTGAAAATTTTCCCAATAAGCAAATTTCAATAGCAGACTTAAGTGAAGTATCACCTGTCGAGGACTTACCTCCTCCCATTGAAGTCTTTACGGGAAAGAGTTATCTTGATTCAGTTAACAATTTTGACGTAGTAATTCGATCCCCAGGAATCAGCTCATCTATTACTGAACTAATTAGCGCGAAGAAAGAAGGTGTTAATGTGACATCTGAAACAAACCTTTTCTTTTCCGAATGTCCTGGTCTTATAATTGGTATAACCGGCACAAAAGGAAAAAGTACCACCTCTTCTTTAATAACTGATATCCTTAGCAAAAGTTACTCGGACGTAAGACTAGTTGGAAATATCGGGAAACCGGCCCTTGATCATCTAAGAGGAGCCGATCCTAGCACTCTGTTTGTTGTTGAGTTATCAAGTCACCAGCTTGAAGATGCTAGATATAGCCCACATATAGCGGTTGTCTTGGCGATTTATCAAGAACATTTGAGTCACCACGGCACGTTTGCAGATTATGTTAAAGCGAAGCAAAACATAACCAGATTTCAAGGTCAAGAAGGTATCGTTGTGTTCAATCCGATTCATAAAGAAAGCTTGGGCATCGCAGAGCAGTCAAGAGGAAAAAAATATCGATTCGGAATTAAAAGAGCAAAGGGTTTGCAATGTTATAAAGTTGGCAATACTCTTTTTTATAAGCCAGCTGAAGCAAATCCTGTAGCTATCATTGACATAAAGGATGTTCCATTGTTTGGTAAAGGAAATATAGAAAACGTCTTGGCTGCAATTTCCGTAGGGGTCTTACTTAGAGTACCAATAGCAGATATTAGAAAATCAATTTACGAGTTTAAACCGCTCAGCCATAGGATGGAATTTATAGGAGAATATCATGGTATTAGATTTTATAACGATTCGCTTTCTACTATACCCGAAGCAACAATTAACGCAATGGAGGCATTAGGGATGGAGGTTGAGACTTTAATCTTAGGGGGGTTTGATAGAGGCGTAAGCTATAAAGGGCTTGCAAAATATTTAATAAATAGACTTGGGCTAAAAAACTTGATCTTATTTCCTACTACAGGAAAGAAAATATGGAGTGAAATTTCACAGTTAACAAGTGGGCAGAAAAAGCTAAATAAATTTAATGCCGACTCTATGTTGGAGGCAGTTAGCTTTGCGTTCGCAAACACTGGTAAGAGGAAGATTTGCCTACTATCTCCAGCTTCTTCCAGTTTTGGATTATTTGAGAATTACGAAGAAAGAGGCGAACTTTTTAAACAATTAGTAAAGGACTTCTAAAATCTATTTTGAGGGAATAATTAAAGGGGCGGTAAAAAAATCAGAACATTCAAAAACTGGTTGCCAATAAACAATTCCTAATTTGTCCCCCATTGCTCCTCCTATAAATACAGGATTTGAAAAAGCTTCTTGTGTTGTCCTTGCATATTTTCCGCCGAACAAATCTTCCCCCGTCGTCTTCAAATGCAGGAAAAATAATTCTGCATTATCGGCTATATTACCGACCATTGCCTGGAGACCTTTGTTTTCAACCTGGAGTTTTTCCGACAATTCTTCCACTAATCTGTTTTGATCCTGAACACTTTTTAAATTGCTTCCATCAATAAATATTTTTGCTGGATTTATTGCGACCTCTCCTATACTCGATGTCACATCTTCAACCCTTGGTTGAGATCTGTGCCAGGTGCTCCAAAACTTATTGCCTTCAGCTTCTAATTCTCTAATAGACTTGCCGGATAGAGAATAAATCAAATAACCCTGACTAGAAAGTTGATCGCGAGCATCAGGGGAAAATGTGCCCACTTTATTGGGCGATTCTTTAATGCCGCTAGTTACTCCTCGCCTCTCAGCTCTCGCCATACTCATAATAGTCTTGTATTATAAGTCTATAGATTTAATTGTCAAGCGCCACTTTTGGACAAATCATTGATCGAAGCTGCTGGACTTTCTCTATGTGTCTGGATAAAGGAAGAGCATCTACCGTTAATTCTCTCTTTCTCGTTATTCCATCTACCGCCCCAGCTTCTGAAACAGCTTTTAAATAGGCTGATTGATCTGTCGATGTAGGAAGTAAATCCTTACCTGAATATAAAGATAAAGCAGCAATTAAGCCAAATGTGGCCCAATCAGCAGTTCCGCCAACGATTAAATCGTCTACCTTTATTACAGACTGAATTTGTCTATCTCTTCTTATTAGTCCTTTTGGTAATTTCCCCATTCCTAGCTCATTAAGTCCATCTGCGCAAGATATTGTTCTAACATTGTGGCTGCCAAGATAATAATAAAATATTGCATCAAGTGGATGATTTGGAATAGCATCACCGGCCATATTTCTGTATTGATTGTCCCCACCTAGTCCTGGTCTCCCTATAGCAATTAAGGCGGTTTTCTTACTTCTGTTTATAATGTTTGAGTACAAATCAAATTCAAGAACTGGATAGTCATACTGCTTCATGAAATTTCTATCAATATGCCTTAAATTGAACCCGTCTTGCATCGAAGAATTCACGTTTCTTATAACTTCGGCACTATTGTCATCTAATAAAAATGTCACTGTTTTACCTAATTCTTTAAGAGCTCTTCCGAGAAAAAAAGCACCCGATAATCCATCTGTTTCTATTGTTTCTCCGCTTGGAATCACAAATCCAGTGCAAATATATATATTTTCTGAATCCAAAAGAGCTTCTGTAGCATCACGAAGATCAGTCTTTAGATATCTTCTTAATCGGCTAACTCTTCTATCTACAGAGTCCTCGCCAATCAAGAAGTCAATTTCAGTTAACTTACGTTCAATAATTTGCTTCGGTGATTGTTCTATCATGTTTTAGTATTTAATTACGGCGCAAATATACAACAAGCGAGAAGTAAATGCAAGGGGATGTTTGTACCAGGGGTGGGGATCGAACCCACGAACCTCAGGGATATGAATCCTGCGCTCTAACCAACTGAGCTACCCTGGCGTGCCTAAAGTATAACAATTGAGGTAAATTAAATCAATGTTTATTGCGGACTGATTGAAAAATTGTTATAATAGCTTCACGCGCGGGGTAGTGTACAGTGCACATGAGGCTCAAAATGGGCCCTTTTGTTAGTAATAATGAGAGAGAACTTGGCTATATCGGTAAAATCCTAAGCCTGTCGAAGGACAATACCGAGGGAACCCGAATAAAACGGGACACCGTAGAGACTAAACGCCGAGCTCCCTATTAAGGGATGAAGATATAGTCCGACACTTCGAGTAATCGGAGAAAACAGATTGCATAATCTCATAGGCTAGGCGCAACTCCTAGCCCCGCAACATCATAACTATAACAAGCTAAACAAAACTTCCTCCATCCTTCGGAGCCCAATCTTGCAGTTGAAAACTTGTGTTCTAAGGTATATAATCCTCGCCATGATAGAACAAGGACCAAAAGAACAATCTTTATTAAAGGGGCTTTTAGCTATTGAGCCGAAAAAGCCTGTTGTATTCCTAGCAATGGAAACCTTGAAAACACAAGAAGAAGTAGATTTGTTTTTTACCCAATATGTAGATTGGCTCGCCGAAGACCCAGGAGATGAGGATAGACAATATATTACCGAAAAAACAGCTCAATATCTTGCTTATGTTGTTCAAGACTATAATGATACCGAAATAACAGAAAGATGGGGAAGATTGTTGGAAAAAGTGCACCCAGAACCTCAAACAGACATTTCTCCCAAAAAGCTCTAGGATACAATATGATCTAACTTCCTCTATCCCTTGGTGTTAAATTTACCCTAACAAAAATAGACATTTTATCCTAAGTCTGGTATAAATACAGGCGTTGTTTGGGAGAGGAAGAATTTTCTAATTTCTTCCAATCCCCACAACATTGCAATTTAAATTGATATAACAAGCTAAACAGAGGTTCGTGTTGGAGGAGAAGGTTAGAGCCTATTTTATTTATTAAACTTTAGTTTCTGGGCAAAAGAAACATTAAATTTAAGATTTCCAACATATAAATCAACCAGTCCATTAATACTAAATTGTCTTCTTCTGGGTTCTTCAAAACGATCTACGCCTTGATATTCAACTTGTAATTCAGGTGATGCATCTTCTTCTTTTAAAAATTTATTGGCAACTGCATTACCGCCTAAAAATCTTGCAACTTGCCAAAGATAGCCGTCTGTCTCCACGCCTGCTCTTAATGCATCTTCGGTCATGTTCAAAAGCCTAACGGTATAAGGGTCAAAAACATGAATCGGGGTTTCTCCTTGTTCGGTCAATTGTGTAGTCGAGCCCATTAGAACTTGTCTGTCTAAAAGTTTTGCGTCTCCACTATTTTCCCAAACACTTAATGAAACAACTGCTCTCGGCAAATCTTCTTCAACGTTAACATCAGCTAATTCAGAAATGGCTTCCCCTTCAATATTGCCTTTAACAAAAATGCTACCTTGCCCCAAATCAACAATTTTTATTGGAAGATCATTTGGATCATCAACTGGATAAACCCCTTCAAGTTCAACGTCAACCATAATAGCGTAAAATTATACTGTTTTGAGGTAAATCTGTCAAACTATAAGTCCGAAGCTCCGAGGAAAGAGGAAGTTAGAATAAATGATTGGCTTTTTCAACTTAAATCTGGTATAAATACAGGCGTTGTTTGAGAGAGGGAGAAAGTATGTATTTCCCCGCACAATTCTATGCGGGACTAGGCTTCCAATCCCCGCAACATGCGAAGATTAGGCTGATGGAATCATCTAATCTTTTAACAATCTTATTTTTATCTCTTTAAAGCTTTGTAAGCGTTTGTCATTTGTTATAAATACACTTGCTTTCGCATAAAGCGAAGTAGCAAGTTGAATAGAGTCTGGTATTCTATAACCATAATTCCTTCTAATTCTTGCTGCCTCAATGCTAATACTTTGAGTAATATCAAATGTCTTAAGATTTGGAGTTTGAAGGTAAATAGTTTTTAGCTTTTCAATATCTTTATCTGAACCTCCTAAAGAAAGCAACTCAATAAGAGTAATTATACTGGTAATGGCTCTTATTTCCCCTCTTGTTACAGATTGAAAAACATTCTTTGCTTTATGACCAAATTGAGGATGTTGTTGAAAATAGTAGATGAATACATTGGTATCAATTCCAACAGTTATGATGTTTTTCATACCCATTCGTTTCGCATTTTTTCAACTTCTTTTATAGGATCTATTCCCTTCCAGGGTTTTTTCATTATTCCATAACTGCTTTCTAACCAACTTTTCTCAGTAACCTTAATAGCTAATGTATTTTCGTCTAAAGCATAAACATCTACCTTTTCTCCAGGCTTTAAGCCGTTAATTTTTTCCCTAACATATTTTGGTATAACAATTTGGTTTTTTGTTCCAATAGTAACTTGTTGCATAGTATGTCAATACTATCAAAAAACGTCATACTTGTCAACATCCACTCCCCTTTTCTAAAAGATTTTGATTCTATCATCGTTCATAGGTGATATAATCGAAGGGTGGAAAATCAAAAACCTATGCAAAAAGAACACTTGAATAAAACTCCTGAAGTGGCCTGGATTTTTGATGTAGATGGGGTTATTACAAATCCCGCTGAAAAAAAGGTAACTGAAGTTGGACTAATTGAGGAAATCTCCTCTAAATTAGATCAAGGAGATATAGTTGCTTTGAATACGGGACGTTCTATCTCCTGGATGATGGATAGGGTCATAAAACCAATTGAAGAAGCTGTTGGGGACAAAACTAAACTAGTAAATTTTCTGGCTGTTGGGGAAAAAGGTGGGGCCTGGGCCTCATTTAAAGATGGCGAGCTAGTTATTGAGGTAGATGATCAAATATTTATTCCTGAATCGTTGAAAGCAGAAGTAAGACACCTTATTGAGAGTAAATTTGCTGAATCAATGTTTTATGATGAAAGTAAATTAACCATGCTTTCAACCGAGATGATTGACGGCCGCTCTGTTCCAGATTATGCAAAAGAACAGTTAATTCTTATTGAAAAAATGAAGGAAATTTTAGAAAATCCTGAGTATCGGTCTCTTGATTTAAAGATAGATCCCACAACCATAGCAACTGATATTCAAAATTCCCACGTTGGTAAGCATTTTGGCGCAAGAAGAATCGCAAATTGGTTAAAAGAGAGAGGAATCAAACCAATCCATGTAATAGCTCTTGGTGATAGTCAATCAGACACGGAAATGGCGGAAGAATTACAAGGAGAATATCCCGTTGAGTTTGTTTTTGTTGGAGACAAATCAAAACTGGACTCAAGCAAGTTAATAAAAAAGCCAGTTTTTACCCAAAAACAATTTGGAGAGGGTACATTTGAATTTTTAACCTCATTTAAAGAATAAGCATTCCAGATTACTCTTAGAGCTCTTGTTTTTCTCGCTTTTAGCGCTCGAAAAATAACTCAGCCCATTTCTGCCAGTTTGGTCTTGTATCGGGTTTTGGTTTACTTTTTTCTTTCTGAATAAGGTTTTTTTGAATTAAAATATCTTGTTCTCCAGGTTTTGACATGAATAATTTGTCCCTTGCCTGCTCTTCTATAAAAGTTTGGCTTTGGACATAGGACAATTCGGCCTTTAGTTTTCTATTTTTCTCTTTTTCCTGCTCAAGTTTATTTTCTGCGGCTGTTAAAAGATCCTGCTTGTGCCAAAGGTCGTAAATTGAATGACTTAAATTATTAATAATAACCAAAAGAATAATAACCGTTGCTATATAAATAATCTTTTTCACTCTTTAATCTTAACAAATATTGCCATGAAATTCATTTTTCTTCTTGACTTCTCTTTGTTTGAGTGATATTATAGGACATTGGAAAATGAAACCTATAAAACTTCGGGATGCCCACGAACAGTTTAAATCATTTTTAAAAGAGAATAAGCACTCAAATTCAACAGTTGTTGCCTACGGCAAGGACATTGATCAGCTTATCTCCTTTTTGGAGGAATTAAAGAAAAATCATGTCCATGAGGTTACTCAAAATGATATTGAGGCTTTTTTGGCAAAATTATCAGGCAAAGGCTATACCCCTAAGTCAATTTCTAGAAAAATTAACTCAACCAGAACATTTTACCGATTTTTAAAGGTAAATGAATATATTACAGACGACCCTTCCTTACTGGTTGCCCACCCCACCTATCAACTTGCTGCTCCAAGGATTTTAAACCCTACTGAATATAGGGCATTAAGGGACGCTGCCAGAAACGATCTTAGGATGTATGCAATTATTGAGCTTTTACTTCAAACGGGGATAAGAATCGGTGAACTTGCAAATCTTAGACTTTCCAACATTCAAAAAGATAGCCTGTATATTGCTCCTTTTGAAAAACACGAAGAAAGAAATGTGCCTCTTAATAAAAGGGCAAAGGAAGCTTTAAATAACTACTTAAAAATAAGACCGCAGTCAAAAGACGACCATGTATTTATTACAAAGTCCGGCAAACCCTTCTTAATTAGAAATATTAGAACTGCGGTGGAGCGATACTTTAGGCTTGCTGAAATTAAAGATGCAAAAGTGAATGATTTAAGACATACTTTTGTTGCCCATCATCTAAAGCATGGGGTTTCTTTGGTAGTTTTGTCTAAGGTTTTGGGTCACAAGAGGCTTTCTACAACCGAAAGATACATTCAGTATGTCCCCGAAAGAGGCAAAGAAACCAACATCCTCACCGAGCTTTAAATTAACTTTTAAATAAAGCTGAAACTGTATCTTTTAGGTTTATGTTTTGTCCAGGTTTTATTTTTAATTTTCCAGTCCAGATGGCTTGCAATGCAAGATAATTTTCCGGTGAGATTTGACCGGAAATATAATCAGCTAACAAATTTATCTCCTGCGTTTGCGCTACCTCCCAGTTCGCTTTTTCAGAGAGAGAATGGGATTTAGTTGAATCAATACTAGAGTATCTTTGTCTTTTTAGGAGGATTCCGCTGCCGCTAAACTGGTATTCGACGTTGCTAGTTGTAGCTACAGGCAAAAAAGAAGATATTGTCGAAACTCTTATTTCTTCTTGATTAAGATCTTTTGGAATCATTTTTCCTTTTATTTTGACCTCGATAAGCCCCGGATTAATATCTAATCCCCTCATAATTTCTGTTATTTCAAGGACAATATGATTTTGACCCATCTTGACTTTTTTTAGTATTGCTTCTTTTAAAGCAACATTTGCTTCATCTCTTTCGATTTTAAAAGCTGGACCTTCTTGACTCTGTTTAATTTTTCGGATGTCCTCAATAAAACTCATGGCGGAAATCTAGCAGATGAAATAAAAAAAGTCAATAATCGAGCGTGCGTCCGCGGAAATTGGATATTTGTGCTCCCGCTTGGAGTTGAACCAAGTACCTATTGTTTATAAGACAATCGCTCTGACCGGTGAGCTACGGGAGCAAGTATGGTAATTGTATCAAAAGAGGCTAATTAGAACAAGAATTAGAGGCGGGCACGGGAGGCGACTTCAGCTTCAATTGTTGCAACATCTTTACCAAATTTAAGTCGGGATAATTCCCTAACCAACTCTGCAACCCTTGGATTTTCTGCTTGTTTTTCCTTTGCCAAATCCCTTGTTAAATCCATGGAAAAAGGAGGAACAGGCTCGCCGTTAACAACTGTTTTCACATAAGCATTATATCTGTCTACATTTATTAGATCACTTTCAGTAAAAACCGGCTGATATTCATGCTGTAAATAATTTGCGTCCGTTACCCCAACTCTAAAGGAGACTAAGGTTCCAACGTTTCCAAAAATAGCATTTTTAACGTCCTCTTCCATTTGACCAACAAATTGATTGGCAACAATTAGGTTTAGTCTGTATTTTCTTGCCTCTGATAGAATTTGGGCAAAATCAGGGGTTGCAAAATTTTGAAACTCATCTACGTAAAGATAAAAATCCCGTCTTCTTTCTTCCGGAATGTCCTGTCTACTCATTGCTGCAACCAGAATTTTTGGAACCAGAATAAGGCCTAGAAAGCTAGAATTCTCCTCTCCAATTTTTCCTTTTGAAAGAGAAACAAGCAAAATTTTCCCCTCATCCATAACTTTTCTAAAATTGAAAGCAGATTCTGACTGTCCAATTATATTTCGCATCATTTTATTGGTTACAAAGCGGCCGAATTTTGAAACAATATAGTCCAAAACCTCAGATTTGTGAAAATCAGAAGTTTGAGCAATTTGATCTGTCCAATAACGCCTAACAATTGGATCTTTCACTTTAGGCAGCATTTCCTCAACAAATGAAGCATCTGTTAATGCCCGAACAACCTCAATAAAAGTATTTCCGGGCTCACTCATTACAGTTAACATTGCATTTCTAATTGCGTGTTCAAATCGAGGTCCTATAATTCCGGTTTTATTAGGATCGTAAAGCTTATACATAAGACCAACAATTGAAGAAACAACATAATGTTTTTCTTCTTCGGTCTGTGATTCTAACATATTTAGTCCCATTGGTCTTTCAATATCCGATGGGTCAAAAAGAATTACATCCTCTGCTCTTTCAGGTGGAATAAGAGGTAAAAGCTTATCTATAGTATCATGAGGGTCTATAAAACAAACTCCTTCTCCCCTTTTTATATCCTGTAAAATCATATCTTTTAAAAATTCTGATTTTCCAACTCCTGTTTTTCCAATTACATACATATGTTTCCTTCGATCGTCCTTTCCCATATAAATTGGTTTTGCAAGGCCTCTGTAGGTGCTTCTGCCAAGAAAAAGTCCAGACTCTGGAATTTCTGAGGGAGCTGGTGCTCTTTTTGAGGCAAGCCAATGAATATGAGGAGTTGTTACCGATTTATTGGGAAAATGAAAAATAGTTGCCAGTTCTTCACTTGTTAAAACTCCCGTTTGTCCACGCATCGGCATATAGCGGTAAATAAAATCGGTTACAAAAAGATTTTTTAGCCGGTGTTTGTTTTTTTTAAAAGAGTTAAGCCCGGAAAATTGGCTAAAGGCTCCGACTATATTGTCTAGATGGGATTTGGCAACTTCTTGACTACTTGAAGAAACTACCATTCTAACAACAACATTAAAACCGGATTTTGAAATTTTATTTTCTATGCCTTCAATTTCTTTTGAGTCGGCCGAATATTTAGCTGTTTCTGGGTTAGCTTCTCCCTTTTTCGTTTTGGAGAGATATGATCTTCCGTGTTTTTTCCATTTGGAATCTCCCGGGCTTAGCATAATTTGGATTGCTGCCCCTTCCCCCTCAGTCATTTTTGCTAAAACTGATGTAATTGAAGATAAAGAATCTGTTGGTAAATCCTTAAAAACCTTAATTGGTAGATAATTTGAGGTTTTAAGCCTAAGAGAGGCAAAAGCTACTTTTCCGTTTTCTGAGAAAATATTATATTCGTTTCCAAATGCATATCCAGGCTTATTGGATCCATCAGCGACCTCGATAATTTCCGCATCAGGATATGCTCCGTTTATCTGTTTTTCAACCATATCCTTATACCTATTTGGAACATTGACATAAAAACGGATGTCTTGGGGCATTCCGACTATTTCAAAAGAAAGGGATGGTTGAAGATTTAAAAAGCTTAGTTTCCCGCTTTTTCTCATGGAGGCAAGACTAGAAAACATCTGCTCTGCTGCGTCTATTTTTATCTCGTTATCACGGGGCAGGGAAATTTGCAATAGTGTTGAATTCAGGGATTCTTTTTCTCTATGACGGTTCCTGTAAAAAATTATCAGGGTATAAAAAAGGGCTATTAAAAAAACAATTAAAATAGCTGCTCCGATTATTCCGATCACAAAAGTAACTAAAAAAGTATTAAGATTTTCTGCTGTTATCATTAATTTACCTTTCTTTTTTTAAGAAATTGCCTTATAACTGAAATTGCCAGCCAGAAAATTGAATTAGTAACTTTTTTATCGTTTTTAGTAACATTATCTGCTTGTTGTTTTGTCATTGGAAATTGGACTGACCCTGTTGGTTCGGTTGCAGGTTCTGGTATTGATTCTTTAATCCCCAAGTCTTTATGCTCAACCGTTAACGGCGGCCTTTCCGAAACCACTTCAACACCTATCTCCGCAACTTCGGGATGAAGTTTGGGCTCTTTATCTGAAACTTCCACATAGTCAGAAACGGGCGCTTTTTCCACTTCTTTACTTACGCTCCCAACTGGCTGAGCAGGTTGCAATTTTTGCTCATCGGTTAAATTTTTATTTTGATTAGTTGGATCCATACATAAACATGATATCACTAATTGAGGCTATAGACAATTGAAGCTAAATTATTCGCAAACCTCTCCGCCTTCAGCGGCAAATTCTTCTTTGGTTATTCCACACCCGGGACATTGATCGCCAATAGGACCAGTTGCATGATGTCCGCATTTTGGACAAGTAAACCGTTCACTTGATTGAAGTCTAAATTCGGTGGAAAATATATTATTGTTAGTCGATAAACTTGCGGTATCTCCAAAAAAACTTTTAATACTTACGCTGCCCCCCGCGCATCCCATTAGCTTTACC
>Ga0154761_154_pt1 | contig 30952 bp, 26 predicted proteins | sample Rifle2008BG16ft_FD_105769 | JGI IMG/M metagenome (GOLD analysis project Ga0154761, IMG submission 105769) | Candidatus Levybacteria bacterium RBG_16_35_11 | reverse complement strand
TTTAGCAAACGAAGGAATTTCAAGAGAAGGTGGCATTATGGATGTTGGAGTAGATATGGAAATTATTCAAAAATCCGGCGCATTTTTTAGATATGGAGAATTAATGCTTGGACAAGGAAAGCAAGCAGCAACAATGTTTTTAAAAGAAAAGCCAGATACTGCTAAAAAAATAGTTGAAGATATTATGAAGAAAAGTAAAACTTCCGGAACTCCTGTAGAGGTAGGCATAGAAGCCGAAAGTTAATATGACTGTTGATCAAAGACCAGAGAGAAGAACGCTAACGCCTAAAGATCTAATTCAATGTCAACTTAGTAGAACTACAAAAGTTGAAAGATCGGTGGGAAGCGAAATAGAGAGAATACTGAGTGAACACGCTGAGGAATTAGAACTAACAGAGACATTTTGGTGCAGTAGGCCAGATTTCTGCTTAAGTGATCCACTTATTACTTATAAATATGATCCTGTTAGGAAAAAAGGTTTTCACCTCGGTTGGCTAAAAGACGGTTCGGACCAAAGAGATTTTTCTTCCAAAGATTATATTAACGAGTGGGACACAATACTTAAAGAAATGGACAAGGAAAAAAAGAGACAAGATGCAGTTAAAGAAGATAGAAAAAGAAGGGAATTGTTGCAAAGATTAACTACTGTTATTAGTATTCCCGCTTATCCAAATCCTGTTCCAAATGAGTTTGGATTAATGGATTATAACCCTGATGCAGCAGAAATGGCGCTCAGAAGGCTAAGGCATTTTAGGGGGGACAAAGAATCATGGAAAGATACGTCTTTAATAAATGCATTGCCTATGACGGAAGATGAATGGTTGAGGTTATATCAAAAAGCTGAGAAGGAAGGCTCTTTACCACGGACTTTATCCAAGTAATGGAAGATTTTGAGAAAAATTATAACAGAGTTCTCCGATTTTTATCTTTTCGTCCCCGTTCTAAGAAAGAAATATTAGATTATCTAAATAAGAAAAAGGTTTCAGAAGAAGTCGCAAAAAAGATTATTAAAAAGCTATTGGAGTATAAATTTTTGGATGATTTTGAGTTTGCTAAGATGTGGATTGCGGAACGGACAAAATTGAAACCAAGAGCCTTAAGAATAATCAAAAACGAATTAAAACAAAAAGGCATATCACAAGAGAATTTGGAATCTATAATTCAAAATGAAGAACTTCAAATTCCATCTGATTTCCAAATGGCATTTACACTTGCCCAGAAAAGACTTAAGAAATATAAGAATCTTTCAAAAAGGGAATTTTTTGAAAAGATGGGAAGATATCTTGCCTCAAAAGGATTCAACTACGAAACAATTAAAAAGGTAGTTTCAAGATTTTAATCACTTGACATTGGATTTAAAGATGGTAACATATTTGCAATTATGGACATAGAAGCACGACTAAAAGCGGCTTTTCCTAACTGGAGACAATTAGTTGAAAATGATAAATTGATGGCAAAACAGGAGTTTTTTGCGCGTTTGGATTTGGAGAAATCTCCTATACTTCCCGAAGGAGCTATGCTGTTTCCCGATATTACAATCGGAGGTAAAACCGCAGAACAGTTGGAGGAGCTATTAGAATCCATGAGAGTTGATATAAGACCTCGGGCAAGAAGTATACTTAGAAGCAAAGATCTCTTTACCCTTACAGAGCCGAAAAAAATAAATTTGATAAAAGCTAGTCTTTCGGTCATGGGGCTAAGAAGAAGTATTGAACCAAGGCATCCACTTGTAGGGCCAAAGAATCCAACTACTGATGAAATCTTCGAGAGAGCGGAAGAATTAAAGTGGGATTGTGTTCCAGCGGAAACGGTTGCTTATGTTGCAAAAGTTATGAAAGAACAATTAGTTTCGTCAATATCAATAGGGATGATACCAATTGTTAACGAACATGGTCTCCCTCTCTTGTTCACTATTGGTATTTATAACGATGTTATTGGACTTGATGCCGATTTGGCTCGTCCTCATGATGAATGGCCTCCAGCAAGTCTATTTCTTTTTTCTGAGCGAAAATAATACAAGTTGAGCCTAGATCCTTTCTAGTCTATTGACTGTTTTATTAAAGATGGTATAATTTCTGCTAGAAGACAGTAGATTAGTCAAAGCACTATGATGAAAACTAATTTCACAATCTCCTTTGACATTAAGCAGTAAATTGCTCATCTTCTGCTGGCTTCAGATATTATGGCAAACCAAGATTTAGTAAAACTAGAGGAAAAACTTCTTGAGAAAGAGGAAAAACTTGAAAGAGAAGAAGAAAGATTAAAAAAAGAGAAAGCAGAACTAGAAGAACTTAAGGAAAAATACAGACAAAAGTTATCTGATGTTTCCCACTTAACCTTAGAAGAAGCAAAAAAAGAATTAACTAAGGAAGTTGAAGAAAAAGAGGCAGCCTCGATTGCAAAAATAATCCGCGAGAAAGAAGACATCGCAAAGCAAACGGCAGACAAAAAAGCAAAAGAAATTTTGGTTGATTCAATGAGGCATGGTTCTTTAAATTATGTTGCCGAGTTTACAGTCTCAACCGTAAAAATTCCCGACGAAGACTTAAAAGGAAGAATCATTGGAAAAGAAGGGAGAAATATCAGGGCTTTTGAGCAAGTAACCGGCGTAGATGTTGACCTTGACGAAGAAGGAGTAATTAGGCTTTCTAGCTTTGATCCAGTAAGACGAGAAATTGCTAGACGTGCTTTAGAAAAATTAATTAAAGATACAAGAATTCAGCCTTTCAGGATTGAAGAACTAGTTGCCCAGACTAAGAAAGAGGTTGAAAAAGTAATGTTTGAAGAGGGAGAATTTTTGGCACACGAAGTTGGGGTATTTAATCTCCCATCTGAAATTATTTCGGTGCTTGGCAGATTTAAATTTAGAACGTCTTACGGCCAGAATTTGGTAGCTCATACAATTGAAGAAACAAAAATTGGTATTCACATTGCTTCCGAAATAGGGGCGGATGCAAATATTGTTAGACTCGGTTGCCTTTTTCACGATATTGGAAAAGTTCTGGAGGGTGAAGGAAACCACGTAAAATTAGGGGCAGACTTTTTAAAAAAATTTAATATGCCCGAGTCAATAATTAATACCGTATTAGAACACCACGAAGACAAACCTTTTTCCTCTGTTGAATCGGTAATTGTTTATATAGCCGATGCAATTTCCGGAGCAAGACCCGGAGCCAGATTTGAAGATGTAGAAGAATATGCAAAAAGACTAAAAGACATGGAAGAAATTGCCAAAAAGTATGAAGGAGTTCAGGATGCATACGCTTTTGAAGCAGGAAGAGAATTAAGGGTAATTATAGATCCGGGAAAAATTGACGATGCGCAAACAACAATTTTATCGTCAAAAATAAGAGAGGAAATAACAAAATCCCTATCTGTCCCCGGAGAAGTTAAAGTTACTGCAATAAGGGAATTCCGCGCGGTCTCGTAATGTAATTTATCATTTCTCACCTATATTGTGATTTTTGATACATTTTACGTTAGTTGACAAATGCTACGATTTCATTGTATTTTAAAGCTAATCTAACTAGCATATAAATAAAGGGGGTGAAAGAGATTGACAAAGAAAGATTTAATCGCGCTTGTTGCAAAAAAAGCAAATTTAACTAACCGAGCAGCTCGTGACTCTGTGTCTGCCACTTTAACAGGTGTTAGAGATTCACTCAAAAGAGGAGAAAAAGTTGTAATCACTGGTTTTGGTACATTTTCAGTTAGAAAAAGAGCCGAAAGACTTGGAAGAAATCCAAAAACAGGGGAGCGAATCACAATTGTTGCAAGAAAGGCTCCTTGTTTTACGCCGGGGAAAACATTAAAAAAAGCAGTAAGATAAAAAAGATGGCGAATTTGCTATAATGCGAAGTATTACACAGAGTATAATCGGTCTATGACGATTCGCTTAAGGACCTTATTTTTTATTGCTCTAGCCGCTTTGATTATTTGGTTCTTATATCTAGAGCGGGCAATTTTAACCCCTTTTATTTTAGCTGCTATTTTTGCTTATATTTTTAATCCGGTTGTAAATTTTTTTACTCATAAAATTAAACTCCCAAGAACACTTTCCATTTCGATAATCTACATTGTTTTAATTGGAGCGATTGTATTTTTAGGAGTTTTTTTTACCCGAAGAATATTTGAAGAATCATCAGAGCTTAGCAGATTTGTGCCACAAGCTATAAAAGGAGCAAAAAGCCAAATTAACACCTTGCCTGATTTTCTTAGGCCAACTGCTCTCGATGGATTAGCTTCACTGCAAAAATCAAGAGTTTTTACACCTGCTTATTGGGTAACGCTGTTTCCCCAAGCAATTTCAAGACTTCTAAGCTTTTTTTTGTTCCTTGTTGCCGGTTTTTATTTTCTTAAACAGGGGAATAATATTTTTGATAAGATCTTAAACCTTATTCCTCGGGATTTAAGAATAGATACGGAAATTATGCTTAGGAGAATGAATATGGTTTTTGCCAGATATTTAAGAGGCCAGGTTTTTCTAATAATCTTTGTTTCTGTTGCGTTGTTCATTCCACTCTCTATTTTAGGAGTTAAGTTTGCCCTTATCTTGGCTATCTTCTCCGGTTTTGCCGAAATTGTTCCAATTTTTGGTCCTATTTTCGCAGGTACCGTTGCTGCTTTAGTAGCTCTTATTTCTGGCACTGCAAATTTCCCAGTGACACCTATTCAAGGAGCAATTATCGTTGCTGCTATTTATTTTGTTGTTAGAATGCTTGAAGATTATTTTGTTATTCCACATGTAATGGGCAAAGTTACTGATCTCCATCCTTTAATTATTCTTTTTGCCGTTATTGCGGGTGGCCATCTTTGGGGAATTCTGGGATTAGTTTTGGCAGTTCCAATTGCGGGTGCAATTAAAATTTTACTGAATTTTTCTTTGGATAGAATTAATCGAACACATTTAGCCAATAAAAAAGCTCCGGGAAAACAATAAGCCAGATTCTGTATTAGTTGCAATCTATCTCAGTTTGTGATGTTTGGTCACTACTGTCGCGTTTTTCGCGATGCCCTTTCTTTTGTGCTTCCGTAAAGCAGGTAATAGCGCACATTTCGCAGGTTGCAGCAGGTAGGATTGCCCGTTTCACCCCCACTCGTCTCTGTTGCTCTCAAATTCTGTCAATTCAGAATCTGTTCTAAGCACCACTTGTGGGTAAAATGCCTAGAAACCAGCTATCTCTAGTCGGAGCTTACGCTCCATCCCCGGCTTTACACCTGTCTGGACTTTCCTCTCTAAAGTTTCCCTTAGAGTAGCAACTATCTTCCCAGAGCCAAGAGGTATTATATCAAAAATCTTATTTCAGAACAATTAATAGTTGACTTTCTAAAAATTGTGGTTTATATTAGCGATTAATCAGAATGGGAACAAAAGAAGACCAGCCGAGAACAGTTAATCCAAGAGAAGCACTTTCAAATGTAGCATCAGTGGTATGTCGAAAGACAAGAGAAGTGGAAGATCAAACAATTGAAAAAGGAAAAGAAATTAGACAAGCAATTTTAGATGCCATAGAGCCATTCAAAGATGACCTACCCGATTCAATCTTAATTTTTGAGGTAAAAAATTTTATGGGAAGGGTTCGGCCTAAATGGGAAATGACCGAAAGAGCCCAGAACGGATACGAACCAGTAGGAGAATATATTGCATTGGAATTTTTCCCAAAGACAGGAGAATTATGTGATGTTTCTAGGGAATATGGGACAATAGAACCAATAAAACCAGAAGGGTATAAACATACTCTCGGATACGAAAAATGGGTCAGATACGCACAGACTATTCCTTCCGGAGAAGAAATTGTTATTCAAATAAAGAGGGTTATGGAGGCATTATCTCGAGGTCTTAGCGTGCCATCGGTTGAAGAAGCAATAAGAACAAACATCCATTCCTTAGACTCTGGTCGTCCTTCAAGTCCGGCAGTTTTGCGTGAAATTCTTCACATTCCTTACTAAGCACTAAGAGTGTGTGGAGCAGAGGATTTTGTATTCGCAAAATGCACAAAGGGCATTGCCGCTGCAGGCAAAATCGCTTTTACTGATTTCTTCGGCCTTCTTAAGAATTTCTTCTTTTGCTTCTTCCAATTGTTCCTTGGTTCTAACAGACGTGAACTTTTTCCCTTCTTCTAAATAATACAAACTTAATAAAACCTCATCCGGTTTTCTGCCAAGATATTTTTCTTTTACCTCTGTTGCTGCCAGCGCATAAACAGTTAATTGCAAATCTTTTGCAAGTTTTTTTTCATCGGGTAAATTATTGCCTGTTTTATAGTCGATAATCTCAATTCTGTTTTTTTCTAACAAATCAACTCTATCTAATCTTCCTCCCATTTTTAAATTTCTTATCATAAAGTTAAAGGGGTATTCCAAAGCAACAGGAAGGGTTTTCTTGTTAAAACAATTTTTTAGATAATTTTCTAAAATTTCCTTTGCCTTTTCATATGCTTTTTGCTCATGACTTTTACTAAAGTACCCTTCATTAATCCAGTTTTTTTCAAGGATTTCAAACGCTCCCTTTACATTAGGTATATTTCCTTTAGTGCAACTTAAGTAAAAGTCCCTCAAAGCGCTATGGATACTTGTACCAAAACTCTGAGCAGAGGTTTGGGGGGCTGGAACTTTTAAAATATATTTTAACTTGTAGTGCAGGGGACAAATGTCAAATGTCTGAATTTGTGAGTATGAGAGATAAGTTATTGGAACTGTTTTTACTTTAGTGCTTTCAACAGCTTCAATTTTTGGACTAAAACTTAAAAAAGATAGTTGCTCCTCTGTATCTGTTGCTTTTGTTTCTTCTTTAATAAGTTCTTCACCTAATGTTTCATAGACAAAAGGGGAAATTTTTCTTTCTCTTTTACCCTCCCCGTAAAAATTTGAGGCTGTGAGTATTAGTTTTTCTTTTGCTCTTGTCATTCCTACATAAAACAAACGCCTTTCTTCTTCTAAATGGAAATCTCCGGAAGGTAAAATTTCTTTAATAAAAGATAAGGGGATTGGGATTACTTCTTTCCTTTCTCTGGTTGGAAATCGTTGAGTTACAAGATTTACCAGAAAAACAATCGGAAACTCCAATCCCTTTGCCGAGTGAACGGTTAAAATATTCACTGCATTATTTTCGCTCCAGTCTATATCTGCAGCCAAAGGGCTTTCTCCAACCTGCATTGAAAGGTCAATCCAATCAACTACCTCAAAAACCGAAGACGTCTCATGGTCAACCTCATAGGTTTTTAATTTATCAAAAAATTTGGCAATATTTTTTGCCGCAGCTTCTTCTTTTACTGTTTTTGATTTTATTAGGGTTTTTAGCATTCCGGAGTCACTTAAAAAGTAATAAAGTATCTGTCCAGCTGTCTCTTTGGGAACAAGATTAAGGTGTCTTTTAATCATCTTAGTTAGATTTATTATTTTTTCTTTTGTTTCTTCTTTAAGATATGTTTCATTTACTTTTTCCATTGCTTCAAATAGGGTGTAATTTCTTTTTTTTGCAAGATTAAGAAGCGATGCGATTTCAATACTTTCAAATTTTAAAAAGGGAATAGTTAAAACCCTGTATAAAGAGGTTGAGTCTTCAAAATTATATAAGACTTTTAAATATGAAATTAAATCCCTTACCTCCTCTTTCTGAAAAAGTCTTCCCGGTCCTAAAAATTGATAGGGGATACGGTTTCTTTCAAAGGCTCTGATAAAGGGCTGTGAATGATCATTTGCGCGAACCAGAATTGCAATGTCTTTGTATTCAAATTTTTCCCCTTCACAAAGCTCTCTTATTTTCTTTGCAGTTAAATCCGCTTCGTCCTCAACTCTTTGGGTAAAGGTAAAAATTAGCGGATCTCCTCTTTTTTTATTTTGGGATATTAATTTTTTATTAATTTTTTCTTTTACCTCTAATCTGTCAGGATTGTTGTTTTGTATTAATTTATAGGAGCTTTCCAAGATTTCCTCGGTTGATCGGTAATTTCTAATTAAAGTAATAATTTTTGTTTTTGGAAAACGTTTTTTAAACTGGATTATATTTGAAATAGAACTGCCTCTAAAACGATATATGGACTGATCATCGTCTCCAACAACAGTAATGTTTTTCTCATCCCCGGAAAGAAGGATTGCTAATTCGTTTTGAGAGTAATTTGTGTCCTGATATTCATCAACTAAAATATATTTAAATTGTTTTTGGTACTCACTTAAAATATTTTTTCTGGTTCTAAAAAGCTTTAAGGCATTACTTATTAAATCGGCAAAATCCATTACCCCCTCTTTAGTTTTCAACTCTTCATAAATTTTATAAGCTTCTGAGAGTTCATAAGCTTTCTCTATTTCTTCCTTTTCCACACTTTTGGATTTTTTTAAGCCTTGGGCGTAATTTAAATATTCCTCGATACGGACGTCCTCATCTTTAAGACGGCTAAAATGATCAAGCAAACCAGCTAGGAATTTATTCGGATTTCCAAGAGGTCTAAAATATTTGAGGTTAAATTTAAAAAGATTCTTACGCAAAAAAAGAATAGTTTCTGCCTCAGTCATTAATTTATATGAAGGGTTTAATCCAATATGTATTGCCTCTTGCCTAAGAATCCGATCGCAAAAAGAATGAAAGGTTGAAATCCACATTTGCGTATATCCATAAGGCATTTCTTTATCTACTCTTTCTTCCATTTCCGCAGCTGCCTTTTCGGTAAAGGTTAATGCCAGAATTTCCGAGGGCTTTACGTTCTTTTCCAGTATTAAATGCTTAATTCTTTCTGTTATAACTGTTGTTTTTCCGGTTCCTGCCCCTGCAATTATTAGAAGAGGACCATTACCATGCTTTACTGCTTGGAGTTGTTCGCTATTTAAATCTTTTTTTTCCACGAAGACATTATAAACCATTTCCTCTAAAAAATAACCTTGACTTTTTAAATTAAAAATGTCATTATTCTCCCGCTGCCTCTCTTTATGAAAGACAGAGATCATAGACCTCAAGGAGTAGATCAGCAAGTAGCAGAAAAATTAAACGAAGCAAGATTCGAGCTCGCAAAGGAAAAATTTCTAGCGGAATTAAATAGTTATCCTGAAAAAGAAGAATCACAAGACCAGCTATACCAAAGATTACATGGAATAACTACAACAGATATTGTTTATGCAGCTTTAAACTTTTTGTCATTATATGGCGTTAAAAAATCCTTCAAAAAGATTGAAGAAACCATGGAAAAAGTTATTAAAGAAAAAAGCAGAGAAGGAGATCAAAATTATGGTTTTGGCTGGGAAATTTTTTATGGAGGAACCGACGGAAACATGGAAACAATGAGTAGTTGGGATATGGCCTGGGGATTTATGGGTGTTTACGGAGGAAGCAAAGACATATCAATAACCGAGGAAGAAAAAAGAAGCCTAGTATTTACAAGCACTCGACTCTGGAACAAGAGATTAAAAAAAGAAATGAGTTATCATTTGCCCAAATTTAAAACCCCTCGCAGCGCAGAAAGATTAGAAGATGTTTTTGCTGTTTCTAGAGATTTAATTCAGGCTCTCTAATTCCTCTGTTTTGCCACTTTCAATATCCAAGCTTTTTGTTGCTTTTAGTTTTTTACCAAGAGATTCAAAACCAGTGGAGACATTTACAAACTGGGAAGAAGCGTTGTTTAAATGTTTTCCCAAAACCATCATGCTTTCATTAACTTTTTTATAATCAATCTGCAAGGTTCTTAAAACATTAAAAATTTGTCTTGAAGTTTGTTCAATTTTTCTTCCCTCAAAAGAAAGAAGAATTGTCTGAAGGTGAGCATAAAGAGTAGATGGGGAAACAGGATAAACCCTGCATTCCCTTGCATAATCCATTAAATCTATGATATTAACAACCTCATAATAAACCGCTTCACTTGGCAAATACATTAGGGCAAAATCCATTGTTCCTTCTGCCGGAACAATATATTTGTTGCAAATATCCAAAATATGTTTTCTGACGTCTCTTACAAAATCTTTGTGCGCCGTCTCTTTTTCTTTTTCTTCTTTTGCTTTTAGCATTTTTTGGAAATTTTCCATTGGAAATTTGGAATCAATGGGCAAAATTCCGGCATCCGTTTTTATTGCGGCGTCAACTTTCTCACCTGATTTAAAAGTATACTGAAGAAAAAAACTTTTTTTGGGAAACATTTGCGAGATAAGGTCTTTTAAAACCTGTTCTCCAATATTTCCCCTAAGTTTTGGGCTTTTTAAAAACTCCTGGAGCTCTTGCATGCTTCTGCCTATTTCACTCATTTTTCCAACCTCTTTTTCTACGTCTCTAACTGCAATTGCAGCTTTATCCAATCTTTCATTTAATTGGCGGGAATTTTCCTGCAGGGTCTTAACCATATTTGAAGTAGAAGAATCCAGCGATTTTTGCATTGTTTTAAGCCACTCGATTAAGCTTTGGTCTTTTGTGTCTTTTCCTAAAGAAGAAAGTTTTTTGTAGAGGATGTAAAATCCGATTAACAGTATTAGGACAAGGATTAGGGCAGTGATTTCAAACATGGCTTATTTTATATCATTAAATCGAAAATTAATCAAAATATTAAGAACGTTCTAATTGCTGATGTCTATTTATATTCCAATGCAAGGATTAATTTTACTGTTGCAACAATTTTGCCGTCTACGGTTGCTTTAGCGGTTCCAAATACAAATTTCCCTCTTGTTTCTATAACCTGTGCATCCAGAAATACTTCGTCGCTTGGCTTAATTTCTCCGCGTGGGCGTATGTGCATATCTGCCAGTACACCCGTTTGCTCAGTTGTCAGCGTAAGCCCAAGCAGTTCTGCAAGCACTTCTCCCGTTAGCGCACCGGGGAAAATTTCGCCTGCATGAGGGAAAGAATGGTCTCTTAAGTAATCAAAATCTTCTCTTTTTGCAAGTTTACCTATTGCACGCCCGGGCTCAATTATCTCAGCGCTTTCCAAAAACATAAATCTTTCTTTGTGGGGAAGAATTTTTAATATTTCTTTTCGATCTAGCTTTCTGGGATACTCAGTCATATTTAATTAAAATATAAATCGGGGATTGCATCCACTTTTTCAAAGGAGACCTCTTTGCCCATAAAATAAGCAGCTGCACCGATCATTGCCGCGTTGTCGGTGCATAAGCTTTTTATAGGAATAAAAAGTTTGGTATTTGGAATTTGGTATTTGGTATCTTGCATAAATTGCTCACGCAGTTTTTCATTGGCGGCAACTCCGCCGGAAAGAAGAATTGATTTTGCATCATATTTTTTTGCCGCATTTAGTGTCTTTTTAAGTAAAACGTCAATAATTGTTTTTTGGACGGATGCCGAAATATCAGAAACAATCTTTTTATCAAGTCTCTTTTTTAATGTTTCTCTTAATACTGCTGTCTTTAATCCTGAAAAACTAAAATCAAAATCATTTGATTCAATCATTGGCTTTGGAAAATTAAAAGCTTTTTGATTTCCCATCTTGGCTGCCTTTTCAATGGAGGGGCCTCCAGGATAGGGAAGTTTTAAAAGTCTACCGATTTTGTCAAATGCCTCTCCTGCGGCATCATCTCTTGTTCCGCCCAGCCATTTAAAATCTTTATAGTCTTTCATTAAAAGCAAATCAGTGTGTCCTCCAGATACTATCAAGACAATAGCCGGGAAAGAAACTCTTGATTTATGATTTGTAGCTACGAAATTTGCATAGATATGACCAAGAAGGTGATTTATGGGGATTATTGGCTTTTTTAAGACAAAAGAAAGGGTTTTTGCCGTTTCAACTCCTACAAGAAGTGATCCAATCAGTCCTGGGCCAATCGTAACAGCGATTTTGTCTAGTTCTTTTTTTGGATCTTTAATCTTTGCTTTCTCTAATGCATGATCAATAACTGGTATTACAAGTTTTAACTGTTCTCTGGCTGCTGTTTCGGGGATAATTCCTCCTGTTTTTGAATGAAGAGGTAAGGAAGAAGAGATAATATTAGAAAGAATTTTTAAATTTCCTTCTTTGTTTCCTAAAACAACGGCGGCAGAGGTTTCATCGCAGGAAGTTTCAACCGCTAAAATTTTCATAGGTGATCTTATCTCCTGTTTTAAGATTATATTTCTTTGACAGACCGGCATTTATTTCCAATACCGTATCTGCCGGGGAAGTAGGATTATAAATAGGGGGATTTCCTTGAGATACTATTGGAACCTTTGCGTTCTCATATATAGTTACAATTTTGTTATCGTTTATATAGATTATGTCTATCGGAAATTTCATATTTTTCATCCAAAAAGAATAATATCCGGGTTTGTCAAAAGGGAATAACATTCCTTGATTATTTGGTAAGTTTTTATGGCTAGATAGTCCTATTTCTTTATCCTTTTGCGATCTTACAACAAGCAGTTCTATTTTTTGATTTTTTATTATAGCGATCGGTTTTTTAGGAGGAATAATATTGTATCCTAATTTCGGTAGTAAAAAAAATCCGATTCCTGCCAAAAATAACAAGACTAAGATAGCGGTGACAGCTTTACTTAAGTTACTCATTTTAAATAATTCCTAAATATTTCAGTCAGCTTACTGCTTGATTTATCCTTTATTCTTATTGTTTCTATAATTTTAGCCCCAACGTTTTTTGCCTGCTTTTCTTTTAAAGACTCCGCAAAATCTCCTTTTGTTATTGCAATAAAATCGGGTTTTACCTTACTGACCAACTCATTATAGTCGTTATTATTTTTTATTCCTTTTAGGGGAATAACGTAGTCCACGTAAGAAATTGATAATAAAATTTCTACCCTTTCCTCTAATGGGATTATTGGCCTTTTTTTTCCTTTTAATTTTCTTATAGACTCATCACTTTCAAGTAAAATAAAAAGGATTCCTTGTTTTTTCGCTTCTTTTAAAAACCTAATGTGCCCAACGTGCAAAAGATCAAAACATCCACCCGCTAAAACAATACTTTTTCCTTTATTTTTTAATTCCCTTGATATTTTTGTCGCTTGACTAACATTAACAACTTTGTTCATTCCTTCGTTCCTCTTAAAAATATGTCCTGCCAGGGGCGATAATTAGATGTAAATTTCTCCGAAATTAGAACTTTTCCGTTATTAACAACTTGCCTGGTAAAGTAGACATTTGCTCCCCAAGCTGCAAAATCAACCTGCTTTATTTCTCCCTTTGGCAATGTTGGATCGTCCTGATAAGCTGGTGGAGGAGGTGCGGTTTGGCTAAGAATTACAGGGGTTGTAATAGTTGTCTCCCTACCATCTTTTGTGCCGTAAAGATAAAAAGTTAAGCGGAGAATGGATGGATCAACTGCAGTTTGAATGAGAATGTGGTTTTTGGTATCATTTTTGAATTTTAAGTCGGGACTTGGTCCATAAACTGTTGCGTCCAAGCCCGGAAGAGAATCTTGCTCGTAATAACCCACCCTATATGCGTGAGCTGTTCTTTCAACAACCGGCAAGCCTGAGTTTAAAATTGCCCTGAAAAGCGTAGTTGAAACCTGACATACCCCTCCGCCGTCACCTAGGACGGTTTTCCCGTCTTTTATAATATATGCCTGTTTATATCCAGTAAAAGCGGAAACATCCCCAAGCGCATCGTTAAAGGAAAAAACTTGCCCTGGGGCAACCAAAATACCGTTAAGCCTTGCTGCGGCAAGCGTTACATTAAAAATACGTCCGGGAATTGAATGCTGGAAAAGAGAAGTTCCCGAACCAATAAGCTCTTTAATCCCTAAGTTGTTTACCTTTTCTGTTGAGATTTTGGGTTCAAGTATTTTTACTGGAACTTTAAAAGTTACTGCTTGCGTCCTTCTCAAGGATAAAACAGAAGAACTTTTTAACTTAAGATCGTTTTTAAGTTCTTCAAAGTCAACTGCTCGCCCATTTTCGGATGGTTTAAAAGCAGTTACTCTTCCGTTTTCGAAATTAAAAAGAGCATCAATTGGTTTTTTGTCAATGTTTAAAATCAGAGGAGAAAGGATTTCTTGAAGCTTAGTATCTGAGAATGTGTATGAAGGAGATAGAAAGACACCATTTACATACGCTTGGGTAATTAAACTAATGTTGGAGATTAAATTATTTGACCTACCAATTAGAAAAGCCTGATCAGCCATTAAATTTGTGTCGTAGCCAAAATTAATTGCTTTTGCCGATACAGTGGCAGTTCCGACTTCACTCTCAAAAACAAAAACAGTATCTTTTATTTCCTCATTTTTATTGCTAAAGTATGCTTTTACCTCTTCTTTAGTTTTTCCGCCGAAATTTACATTGTTGATTATGATACCTGGATAAACAGTTTCTGAATAGACTCTCTGAAAAACAAGCAATGATAAATTTACAATTAAAAAGGTAGCAAGCAAAGCGCCGACTAAAAACCAAAAAGTACATCGGCAGACATGAAAAAAATGATGTTTTTTAACTCCCTTGACTTTGGAAAAATCCATTTGAAGACAAATATACATGGTATTATACTATACATATGGATGAAAAAACCATTTTCCAAGGACAAGCCCCAAATCCAATAGCGCCTAATGTTTCTAACCCTTTAAGCCAAAGTCCGGGGCCAGAAAATCCACAACCTGTTCAACCACAGCCAAATCAAGCTATTTCCCCTCCGCCACCTCCTTTCCAACCTGCGGCAATCCCAATGACAGAACCTTTGCCTCCTTCTTCTCAAGAAGCCTCTCCACCTCCTCCTTCCGAAATACCTCCTGTTTCTCCTCCGGGCGGAGAAATTGAAACCGAGAATCCAAAAAGAGGTGGTTTTAAACTTAAAAAAATTCTATTAATTCTAGGGTCAGTTATTATTCTTCTCCTCTTAATTTTCGGAGGTTACTTATTATTCCAAAGATTTCAATCTTCAAAAAGTGAGAAGGTAACTTTAGACTATTGGGGGTTATGGGAAGATAGTAAAGTTATGGACTTAGTTATTTCGGATTTTCAAAGAAATAATCCAAATATAACCATAAAATATAGCAAGCAAGACATTAATGAATACAGACAAAAATTAGTTCAAAGAATTGGCAATGGCTCGGGACCGGATATCTTTAGATTCCACAATTCTTGGCCTATTATGCTTTCCTCTTATTTATTACCTTTATCATCTGATATAATTTCAACAAAAGAATTTAAAGACATCTTTTATCCTGTTGCTCAAAACGATTTAATAAAAAATGGAGCAATTTTAGGCATACCCTTAGAAATTGATACGCTTGCGCTTTACATTAACGATGATCTTTTTAAAGCAGCAGGAATAGGTGTTCCACAAAGGTGGGAAGACTTCGCTAGTATCTCTGCAGCATTAACCGTAAAAGACGATGAAGGGAAAATAAAAAAAGCGGGAGTTGCACTTGGAACAGCAAACAATATAGAGCATGCATCCGACATTATTTCCCTCCTTTTTGCTCAAAACGGCGTAGATTTAGAAAATATTTCCTCAAACGAACAAAACTTAAGTCAGGCACTGCAATATTACACTTCTTTTGCAACCTCGGACTCAAAAGTATGGGATGAAAATCAAGACTCATCACTACTTGCGTTTTCTAAGGGAAATTTGGGTATGTATTTTGGTTATTCATATGATCTTTTTTCAATTCTAGCATTAAACCCAAACCTAAATTTTAAAATAGTATCGGTTCCTACTCTTGCGGGAAGAAGAATAACAATTGCAAGTTACTGGGTAGAGGGCGTTTCGGTTAAAAGTAAACATCAGAAAGAAGCACTGCTGTTTTTGAAGTTTTTGGCAAAAAAAGAAACAGAACAAAAATTATATACAGAAGAATCAAAAACAAGGTTATTCGGGGAGCCATATGCAAGAGTTGATTTAAGAGAAAGCTTAAAAGATAACGCAATTGTGTATCCGTTTGTGGAGCAAGCTTCAAATTCAAGATCCACATATTTTTCGGATTCAACGTTTGATCAAGGCATAAACGAAGAACTAAAAACCTATCTTTATAATGCTGTTAGCTCCATAGTTTCTGATAACACTTCTCCTGAAACCGCGGCGGGAACTCTTTCTAAAGGATTTGATCAAACCCTTGCAAAATATGGTAAGTAACAAACAGGCTGTTTTAAAAACACTACAATATAGTGATTTATTTAATTTTCCGCAAACAGGATCGGAGATTAGAAAATTTTTAATTAAAAAAATAGAAGCTAAAAGACTAAAAGTTATATTAACTTCCTCAAAAGAAATATCTTATAAATCCGGCTTTTACTTCCTCAAAGGTAAAGAAAAAATCGTAAGCCTTAGAAAAAAAAGAGAAATTGAAAGTTCTTTAAAAATTAAGAAAGCAAAAAAATTTATAAAATTACTATCTATTATTCCCTCAGTGCTTTTAATTGGAATAAGCGGTTCTGTGTCGGTAAAAAATGCAAAAAGAAATGATGATATTGATCTTTTTATAATTACACAAAGAAATACTCTTTGGGCAACTAGATTTTTAATGATTATATTCCTTAAGCTTTGTGGGGTTTACCGGAAAAGGGATGAGGAAAATGTTAAAGACAAATTCTGTTTAAATATGTTCTTAGCAGAAGACGCTTTAGGGCTTAGCCCTGAAAGACAAAATATGTATATTGCAAGAGAAATTTCCCAACTAATGCCTATTTTCCAAAGGGATAAGATCTATGAAAAGTTTATTTTAAAGAACAACTGGATTGGAAAATTCATGCCAAATAGCATCTCGTGCCTAAAAAAAGAACATGCTAGATTAGTTGATGAGAAAAAGAAAATTATAGGATCTAAAATAATAAGTATGCTTGAAAAACCTCTGCATTTACTTCAAATAAAAATTATAAAAAGACATCAGACAAAAGAAGTTGTTGCGTCTAATTTTGTCGCTTTTCATCCAAATGATTTGTCGCTTCTAATTAATAAAAGATATTTAATGAATTAAGCCTGGAGTATTTACTACTAGAGGTTATTGACAAGAATTTAGATTTCCGATATCATTTCCTCTGAACTTATTTTTATTAGTCCTCTAAATCAGTAAGAGGGCTTTTTTTGGAACAAAATTATGGAAACAAAAAAAATATATCTAACAAAAGAAGGTCTTGAAGATCTGAAGAAGGAATATAGTGAGTTGAGCAAGGTTAAAAGACCGGATATCTTAGAAAGAGTTTCTCAGGCTAGATCTTTAGGAGATCTTTCTGAAAATGCAGAGTATGTTGCGGCACGTGAAGAACTGTCTTTTATAGACGGTAGGATTGAGGAGCTTGAAGAGCTTTTAAAACAGGTTGAAATAATCCATAACGGAAAAGGCTCTAATCATATAGTTAAGCTCGGGTCTAAAGTAACTCTCCATTCAAGAGGAAAAAAAGAAGATTTTATGGTCGTTGGGGAATGGGAAGCAGATCCTACTGCCAAAAAAATATCTCATGAATCACCTTTGGGGAAAGCCTTAATTGGCAAAAAAGTTGGAGAAAAAGTAGAAGTCGAAGCTCCAGCTGGGAAAATTTTATACACAATAGTTTCAGTCCACTAGATCCTCTCTTCTAAATTTTTACTGCATTTTTAAAACAAAGAATGTATAATGAATTTGATGTTTTGGGCAGACGAATTATTAAAGAATCGAAAAGGAAAAGAGTTAATTAATGATGCTTGGACCCCCTCTGGAATGGTGCATATGGGAGGGGTAAAAGGACCAGTTATTCATGACGTTATTTATAAAGTTTTAAAACAGAAAAAAACAAATGTAAAATATACTTTTGGCTTCGATGATTTTGACCCAATCGATGGGCTCCCTCCTAATTTACAAAAATCTCATCAAAAATATCTGGGGGTTCCTATCTCTATCGCGCCGTCACCAGACGGTTCAGGATCTTTCGGTGATTATTTCGGCGATAAAATGCTTAAATTATTCAGCGAGTTAAATATAGAAGCAGAAATTTATAAAACAAGCCAGGAATATAAAAAGGGAATATATGATAAGGCAATTAAATTTGTTTTGGATAATGTGGATAAAATAAGAAAGGTTTATGAGGAAATTAATCAGAAAAAAATGTTTCCCACCTGGTTTCCATTTCAGGTAATTTGTCCAAAGTGTGGGAAGTTGGGGACGACAAGAGTTACAGCTTGGGACGGAAAAGAAGTAACATTTATTTGTGAACCACAAATGGTTACTTGGGCAAAAGGCTGCGGGACAAAGGGAAAAATGTCTCCTCTTGGTGGAAACGGGAAGATGCCCTTTAAGGTTGAATGGGCAGCTAAATGGTGGACATATGGAGTAACAATTGAAGGAGCAGGTAAAGATCATGCCTCAGCTGGCGGAACATACGATGTAGCCAGAAAAATTTGCAAAGACGTATTTAGAAAAGAGCCTCCCTTAAAGCTTCCCTACGAGCATTTTCTTTCAGGTGGTAAAAAAATGGCTTCATCAAAGGGAGTGGGATTATCTGCAGAGGAGCTACTTGAAGTTATTCCTTCACAGATGGTTAGATTTTTGATGATAAAAACAAAACCAAATCAAGCGGTTGAGTTTTCGCCAAAAGGAACAGATCTATTCCCGAAGCTTTATGATGAATATCAAAAGGCAGAAAGAGCTTATGTTGAAAAAAGCGATGATAATTTGGCAAGAGCTTTTGAATTATCACAAACGGATGGAATAAAAGTTCCCATCTCTATTAGATTTACCGTCCTTTCGCAATGGGTTCAAATGCCAAACATGGAAGAGGTTATAAAGAGAGAAGGCTTAGAAAATTGGGCAAAATATGCCAGAGTCTGGGTGCAAAAATATGCACCTGATGAAGAAAAATTTCAAATTCAAAAAGAATTACCGAAAAAAACTGATGAACTGTCGCAAAAACAAAAAGACTTTCTTGGACAACTTATTAAAGAATTAAAAACAGAAACTAACCCCGAGGAAATTCAAACTATTGTCTATAATCTAGCAAAAGAAATGAAACTTTCCTCTAAGGATGCTTTCGCGGCAATTTATGTTGCTTTTATAGGAAAAGATCATGGTCCAAAAGCAGGCTGGCTTTTGAGCAGCTTAGAAAAAGAATTTATTATTAAAAGACTTAATGAAGCTTCAAAATAGAAAACTTCTAATTGCAACAAGAAACGAGGGGAAGTTTTTTGAAATTTCAAAATTTTTATCTGATTTGCCTATAAAAATTTTATCATTAAAAGATTTGGGAATAAAAATTGATTTTGAAGAAGCAGAATTAACTTATGAAAAAAACTCACAGAAAAAAGCTTTGTTTTTCTCCAAACTAACTAAGTTGCCTACAATTGCCGATGATGGAGGAATAGAAATAGAAGCTTTAGGCGGAAAACCAGGAATCCACAGTAGGCGTTGGTTTGGAAAAAGTAAGTCTGACAAGCAGATAATAAATAAAATGAAAAAAATTGCAAAGAAACTACCTAAGGGTAAAAGAAAAGCTTACTTCAAAACAGTTGTTTCCCTGGCTTTCCCATCTGGAAAAGTTATAAGCGCTAAGGGAGAAGTAGAAGGAGAGATAAGAGAACCATATCTTACTTATTTAAAAGGTTATCCCTATCGGTCATTTTTCTATTTGCCTAAAATTAAAAAATTCTATCATGAGTCTGAATTGACCCAAAAAGAAGAAAGAATGTATAATCACAGATATAAGGCAATTCAGAAATTAAAACCTGTAATTTTAAAATATGCTTGATATAAAAACCATTAGAGAAAATCCAAAGAAAGTTGAAGAAGCGGCAAAAAACAAAGGCATTGAGATCGACATAAATCATCTTCTCCAGATCGATTCAAAACACAAAGAACTTCAACAAAAAGCTCAAGGTCTTCGGGAAGAAAGGAATGCTCTTAATGAACAAATTAAAAAAAATCCAAATCAATGGGATAAAGAAGCAGCTCAATCTATTAAGCAAAATTTAGAGAAAATAGAAAAATCTCTTAATTCAGTAGGAGATGAGTTAAAAGAGATTCTATTAAGGATTCCAAACCTGCCAAAACCGGACGTAAAAGTTGGCAAAGACGAATCAGAGAATGAAGTTTTAAGAAAAGTAGGTTCTCCTAAAAAATTCGGTTTTACCCCGAAAGATCATCTGACTATCGGGGAAGGATTAGATATTATTGATGTAAAAAGAGCTGCAAAAGTTTCGGGAACAAGGTTTTATTACCTAAAAAATGACGGAGTTTTCCTTGAATTTGCACTACGCCAACTTGCTTTTGAGCTGCTTGTAAAAGAAGGTTTTACTCCGATTCTACCCCCAGTTTTAATAAAAGAAGAAGTTATGAAATGCTTGGGATACATGGAGAACGGAGGAGATGAAGACATGTTTATTCTAGACAAAGAAAAATTGGTTTTGGTTGGAACATCGGAACAATCGATTGTTCCATTTTTTAAAGACGAAATTTTAGACGAGAAAGAATTACCAAAAAGATTTGTTGGTTTTTCAAGTTGTTTTAGGAGAGAAGCGGGAAGCTATGGTAAAGACACAAGAGGAATTTTTAGAGTGCATCAGTTTGATAAGGCGGAAGTGGTGTCTTTTGTAAAGATGGGTGAAGACGATAAAGAGCATGAATATCTTTTATCATTAGAGGAAAAATTATTAGGACAGTTGAATATACCATATCAAGTTGTGAAAATGTGTAGTGGAGATTTAGGTTTTCCTGCAGCAAGAAAATATGATTTGGAGGGCTGGTTTCCATCAGAAAAAAGATACAGAGAGTTAACATCTACTTCAACTACGACAGATTTTCAAGCAAGACGCTTAAATATCAAATATAGAGAAAAAGGAGAAACAAAATTTGTTAATATTTTAAACGGTACTGCCTTTTCAACAAGACCAATTGCAGCCATTTTGGAAAACTATCAATTAGAAGATGGATCCGTTTTAGTCCCAGAAGTTTTACGAAAATATATTGGAAAAGATAAAATAGTAAAGAAAAAATAGAAAAAAAGAGCAAAAATAGCCTCGCTGATTTTTCCTTATTTAATAGTCTAATCGATTAGTTTTGAAGCCATAAAAAATTCTTGACAAAGTTTGTAAAATATAGAACTATAGTTATAACACACTGCCCATCCCTCAAAGATGGCTTAAGGAGGTGAGCCTTAGTGGCAAAGAAAAAAAAGAGAAAGAAGAGATAAATTGGTAAGCAATTTGGAGCATTACCAATTGATCAGTTGGTAAGTCCCGCCGAGTTACTCGGCGGGATTTTCTTTTCTTTAGAATTAAATTGTGCCTAAGTATGGTAAAATAACTAATATGGCAAATATTTTTTCAAAGTTCTTCGATTCAAACGAGCGGGAAATAAAAAAACTTCAACCATTAGTTTTGGAAATAAATTCACTTGAGGAAAAGGTAAAAAAGTTAAAAGACGATGATTTTCCCAAAGAAACTCAAAAATTAAAAGAAAAGATATCAAAAGGAGAATTGTTAGAAGCAGTCTTACCCCATGCATTTGCGCTGACTAGGGAAGCCGCAAGAAGGACAATCGGACAACGTCATTTTGATGTTCAGTTAATGGCAGGAATAACTTTGGCCAATAGTAAGATTGCCGAACAAAAAACCGGAGAAGGAAAAACTTTATCTGCAGTTCCTGCATTATATCTACATGCATTAAAGGGGAAAGCAGTTCATTTAGTTACCGTAAATGACTATCTAGCAAGGCGTGATGCCGGATGGATGGGGCCGATTTTTAACTTTTTGGGATTAACCGTTTCCTCAATAATTTCCGAAGAATCTTTTGTCTTTGACCCAAAGCATACAAATAATAATGTTCATGATTTTAGGCTTTTACGTTTGCGACCGGTAGATCGCAAAGAAGCATATCTAAAAGATGTTGTTTACGGAATTAATTCAGAGTTTGGTTTTGATTATTTAAGAGATAACATGGCAACCGATCTCTCGCAAATTGTTCAAAGGGGTTATTATTTTGGGATAGTTGATGAGGTTGACTCGGTTTTAATAGATGAAGCAAGAACTCCCCATATTATTTCCGCCCCGGACGAAGCACCTACTCAAAAATACTATGAATATGCAAAACTTGTTAAACAACTAACAGCAGAGATTGATTTTAAGATTGACGAAAAACTGAGAACAGCCCATTTAACCGATCATGGAATAAGCAAGGTTGAGAAAATGTTTGGAATCTCGGATATTTATGAAAAAGACTTTGATACTGTTTATCATTTAGAGGCAGCTTTGAAGGCAAATACTCTCTTTCATAAAGAAAAAGACTATATTGTTAAAGATAACGAAGTAATTCTTGTTGATGAGTTTACGGGAAGATTGATGATTGGCAGACGTCTTTCTGAGGGCCTTCATCAGGCAATAGAAGCAAAAGAAGGAGTTACTATCCAAAGGGAGTCAAAAACGCTTGCAACAGTTTCATTGCAAAATTACTTTAGAATGTATGAAGTCCTTTCGGGAATGACCGGAACTGCAGCAACAGAATCAGAAGAATTCCATAAAATTTATAAATTAGACGTTGTTATTATTCCGACTCATAAAAATATGATAAGAAAGGATGAATCTGATGCAATATACAAAACAGAGAGGGCAAAATTTGGTGCCGTTGCCCAAACAATAGAAGATGCAAATAAGAAAGGACAACCAATATTAATTGGTACAACTTCAATTGAGAAAAACGAAATAATATCAGAAGCCCTAAGAAGACGCGGAATAAAACATGAGATTTTAAATGCTAAAAATCATGAAAGAGAAGCAGAAATTATTGCAAAAGCAGGGGAAAAAGGAGCAGTTACTGTTGCAACGAATATGGCAGGACGTGGTGTTGACATTATTTTAGGCGGGGACACACCAAAATCCGAAGACGGACGGGAAAAAAGGGATACCCGCGAATGGGACCAGTGGCAAGAAAAACATGACGAAGTTTTAAAAACAGGAGGACTTTTAGTTATAGGGACTGAAAGACATGAGTCAAGAAGAATTGATAACCAGTTAAGAGGAAGATCAGGAAGACAAGGCGATCCTGGGAAATCACAATTTTTCGTTTCCCTAGATGATGAAATAATGAGACTTTTTGGAGGGGACACAATTTCTTCTATTATGACAAGATTTAATATGCCCGAAAATATTCCCTTACAAAACTCTCTTGTTTCCCGCGCAATAGAGCAAGCGCAGACAAAAGTAGAAGGCTATAACTTTGACATTAGAAAACACCTTGTTGACTATGATGATGTTTTAAATAAACAAAGAGAAATAATCTACAAAAGAAGAAGGGATGTTTTGGAAGCGGATGAAAAAGACGCAAAACTGCTTAGGTCCGAAGTTAAAGAAATGCTTCAAAGATCCGTCTCGGAAATCGTTGCTGTTGGCGAAGGAGTTGTTTTAGACGGTAAAAGCAGTAACGAACAAATAATAGAAAATTTTTCAACTATTATTCCTTTTGATGAAAATTCAAAAAAACAGCTGGAAAAACAACTAATGCAATATGTGGAGATTAATCAAAAAATAGATTTCTTAACCAAAGTTGCTGAAGATATGTATGATCAAAGAAACAAAGAGCTTGGAGATGAATTAATGCATCAGGTTGAAAAATTTGTTGTCCTTTCTGTTATAGATAATTTGTGGATGGATCATTTAGATGCAATAGAAAACTTAAGGCAGGGAATTGGTCTTAGGGGTTATGGGCAAAGAGATCCTCTGGTTGAATACAAAAATGAGGCCTTTAAAATGTTTGAACAATTAATGAGTGGGATTGATGATCAAATTGTTCATCGTATTTTTAAAATCCAAGTGCAACAGCAACCGCCCCCCCAACCTCCAGAGCAGACAAAACATGCAATGACAAATGCGCCGCAAGGGGAAGTTTCTTCAACTGCAACAAGTTCAAGTCAAACAGGCAATGAATCAATTTCCACTAAGAAAAAACTTGGGAGAAATGACCCCTGCTGGTGTCAAAGCGGCAAAAAATACAAGCGCTGTCATTATCCAAATTAATTTAATCTTCTTTTTTCTTCTCGATAATTATATAATAGGCTCAATTTAGAATTTATCTAAATAGCTTTATGCAAGTTTTGCTAAACATATACCGCTTCATTTTTTGCAGGAAAATTTTCTACAAATTTAATTACCATCTTTATAAATTAGCACTTAGGGGAATAGGAATATTAAATTCGGAAGGTCCAAAAGTTACCGGAGAAACATTTTTACTTAAAAAGCTTAAAAAATCCTTTTCCTTTAAAACGATTATAGACGTAGGGGCAAATGACGGTGGTTTTGCAGCTGAGATAAGAGGATATTTCCCAAATGCCTCTATCTACGCAGTAGAACCGCATCCTGAGACCTTTAAAAGGCTTTCTAAAGTTGCCAAAGAAAAAAAGATATTTGCTTTTAATATTGGCTTGGGAAACCATACGGAAAAAGGCTATTTATGGGACTTTGCAGACAATGCAAACCTTAAATCCAGTCAACCAACATCAACACTGGCATCGGGAATAAAAGATGTAATAGAAGAACTGCATAAGCAAAAAGCCAAAGCTTACGAATTTAAAATGGATACCCTTGATAATTTTGCAAAGAAAGAAAAAATAAAAAAAATAGATTTTCTAAAAATCGACATAGAGGGGAATGAACTGTCAGTTTTAGAAGGTGCGAAAAACTTGATAAAGGGGAATAAAATTTCTCTTATAGAATTTGAGTTTAACGAAATGAATGCATACAGTAGAACTTTCTTTAAAGATTTTATTAATCTTTTACCTAATTTCAAATTTTATAGAATAATGCCAAAAGGGTTATATAAACTTGGTCCTTATAAGCCAATTACACATGAAATTTTTGCATTCCAAAATATTCTGGCTGTTAAAAAGGGATTAAGAAATATATAATTACCTTAGCTTGAAAAAGAAAGTAATTATTGCCTTTTGCATTATTTTAATTCTTGCTATAATTCCCCGTTTTTTTATACTTTTTTCCGATCGCCCTTTTACAGATGAGGCAGGTTATGGTGATCTACTAGTCGCTAAAAAAATTGTCGTTGATCACATTTTCCCTTTGGCCGGTTTTAATGAAAATTACAAGTGGCATATTATGAAAGGTCCGGGTTGGTATTATGTTTTAACAATTCCTTTCATTGTCGGTGGTGGAAATCCGATTGCCGCAAAAATTTTCACATTCATAGTTCAATTAGGAACAATTAGTATTGCTTTTTTTTCGTTAAGAAAGTTTTTTAATTTAAAAACTGCTTTTGTAACTTGTTTTTTGCTTTCAATTTCCCCTTGGTTTATTGACCAATCTGCTTCCATTTGGCCTCCATTTCTGGTTCCCTTCTTTACTGTTCTTTTTATAGTTTCACTGCTTCGTTTTTTAAAAGGAGATAAAAAGTTTTTTTTACTTATGGGATTAAGTTTGGGGATAATAGGACATTTTGAAATTGCTGTAACTTTTTTTCTTTTGGCTCAGGTAATTATTTTTCTTCCATTTTGGCTAAGGCAAAAATTAATAAATATTAAACTTATTATTTATTCATTTCTGATTTTTCTTTCAACTATGGCAACAGTAATTGTCTATGATTTTACCCACAATTTCTATTCTTCAAGAGGACTCCTAATTTTATTTGAAAGTTTGCTAAAAAGGGAAGAAGAGTTGAATTTTATGTCAAAGATAATTCAGAGAATTGATACCTTTACATGGGGATTTAGATCTACTTTTGCTCCAAACATTTATGTTTCCACTTTAATTTTCATTATCCTAGCTATTTCGGCCTATTTCTTTTTAAAGGGCAAGGAAAACGAAATCTGGAAAAAGAGATTCGTTATTTTTCTTCTATCAATACCTCTCCTAAAATTCATTTTTTCATTTTTTTATCCTGGAGTTGCTATGGCCTGGCATTATGTAGATTTAATTATTGTTTACTGTTTTCTGGCAGGAATTTTAATTTCTGGCTTGAAAATTTTAAAACTAAAATATTTTAGCTATTTTCTTCTTCTAATTTTATTTCTTCTTTTTTTAAATAGAAACATTAATGTTTATAGGAATGGTTTTTATTTCTCATTAAGTCCTGATCAAATAAAACAGTCAATTATTGTCAAATATATATTTGACAATTCAATGGGCAAACCTTTCAACTTCAAAGTTTTTTCCTCATCACCTCTCAATAGGGATTTTTCTTATTTGTTTTGGTACTATGGGAATCAATACAAGAATCAGAATTTCAATAAGGGGAAAATAATTTATTTGATTAAGGAAAATAAATCAATTAATCCCTCTAAAAAAATCGAGAAGGGAATAGTTCTTAAAAAATTCCCAGAGTACACTGTTGAAAAATTAATAAACTTAAAATAAAAATGACTTTTATTTTTTTAAAATTATTTTCTTCCAAAGAAAAATTACAGAGAGTTATTTTTTTTAGAATCGTTCCCACAATTTTCTTACTAGCTTTTTATTTCCTCCTTTACAAAATATATATACCTCGTGTAAATGCATTTGGCTGTTTTGATGACTGCAATAATTTTATTGCAGGATATTTCCTGCTTAAAGGAAAGTTATTGTTTTCTCAAATTTTCTTCAACCACAATCCTCTAATGGCTTATCTAAGTATGTTTGTTCAATTGTTTACCAACCCACAAAATATTTATGAACTAATCTTAAGACATAGGCAATTTCTGCTCCTCTTTGGCTTGTTTTTTAATTTATTATTAATAGGAAGGTTTGGGCTTGCCGCATTTGGATTTGCAATATTTTTTGAACTTAGCAAATTTTATTTATTCGGAGATAGGTTTTTAGCGGAAGGATTTATAGTTTATCCCTTAGTTTATCTTGTCGGTTTGGTATGGACAAAATCTTTAAGAGAAAAGCTATATATCTTTGACTACTTTTTATCGGCAATATTCACATGGTTTATTATCTTTATGCGGGAGCCATATATTCCAATAGCTCTCTTACTTTTAGGTTATATTCTTTTAAGCAAGAAGTCTAAAAAAGTTTCTATTTTATCTTTTGGCTTATTTTTCTCTTTGTCTCTTATCGCAATCTTTGGTCATAATGTATCCGAATTCTTCTTTAATGTTTACACAACAAATATTGGCATTAATTTTTTAGGCGAGATAAATAGTAACGAGATGGGGGGAATTGGCATTTGGAAAGTTTTTCTTTATCCGATTCTTGCTTTATTCAGCGCAACTAAAGATGGTGCTTTTCCCATCCTTCTTGCCTTACTATCTGCCCTTTTTCTTTTAAGCACAGCTTTATTAGTAAAGTTTAGAAAAATAAAGCTTGTTTTTTTAATTTGGCTTATTTTAGGTTTTGCAAACTTTCGCTACGTTTCGCCCGGCCAAACTTTTTATGCAGCTTTTCATCTTCTTATCTGGTACGGAATCTTTATCTTTAGTTCATTTATGATGATTTTATATATCTACAAGAAAAACAGAAACCTCTCATATATATTGATTTTTCTCTATGCGGTAGTTCTAATTTACATAATTTTGTTGCCCTCTTTTTTTATCTATGAAAAGGTAGATCCCCAGAGAGATCTAATTACAAATTACGGAAGACAGATGCAAGCAGGTGAAGTAGTCAAATCTATTTCAAAACCAAATGATACATTATTCCTAGACGGATTTGACGATATTATCTACTGGCAAGCCCAAAGGGTCTCTTCCTATAAATACTCATGGTACACGTCTCTGATGCCTTATTTTAAAAAATACAAAGATGCAAGATTAGAGATGTTTAAAAATTCACCACCGGATTTTTATTACGGCTCATGCCCTAAGGAAAAAGATGTTAACAAATTACTTCCTGAATTTGCAAAGAACAACTATACTAGGCTTTATTCAGACAGACAGCCAAGCTGTTTATGGGTAAGGAAAGAAAAAATAGAATCAATTACTAAAAAACAATGGGAAAAAGCAAAAGAAAACCTTTATTATCTGCCACCAGAATTATAACTTTTCAAATATCTGTATCTGTGCATTGTCAAATATTTTACTAAGTTTCAGTAGGTTAATTTCATATTGGGAAAGATCAGCCCCCAGGTATTTAGGAACAACAATTAATTTATTATCGTAATCGGATATTTTGAGTATATGATTACTCGGTCTTAAAACTTTCCTCCATTTTTTAGCCGTAATTACCCCTCCTATCTTATAATTATCGTAAAGAGCAGGTTTTACCGCTTTATAAATAGGCCTTATGGGACTAACCTGTTCTACATATAGGACATCTCTCCTTTGATTTTTAATTGCTGAAAGGGCATCTAGCTCAAAGTTTGTCAGGGCAAGTTTGGTTCTTGAAAAAACAGTTGCAAACGCAAAAGAGAAAAGAAGAAAAGGAATAGCAATTGCAAACATTACAAACGCTTTTTTTGATTTTCCTCTAATAAAGATAGCTGTGCTTAGTAAAACAATTGCTGACAGCGCAAAAGCTGTAATTACAAAGACGTAGGTTGTCTTATCAAGTGGGAAATACGGAAGATGCAGATAAAGGAAGGATATTAAAATAAGGAAGCTAATATAGGAAATTTTTTTAATTCTGCCGGGATATTTAATAAAAATATAATTAAGGACAATAAGAACAATAAACGGCAAAATTTTAAATAAAGTAAGTGTGTCCGTAAGAGATAAAAAGCTAAATGGAAAAAAGTTAAATAGGAAAATCTCTTTTCTATCCAAAAGAAAAATAGAACTTTCTTCAAAAAAGAACGATGCAAGAAAAAAGGGAATTAATAATGGCAGGAAGGTTTTTATCAGGCTGATCCTTTTATTTCTGAAAAAATAAATAAACAGGAAGTAAAAGACATATATGGCAATTAGAATGTTTAATGGAGTAGCTAATGGTCTTTCTTTATTAAAGGTAAAAACTCTATCGTTAATCTTAAAAAAAGTGGAAGTGAAGTGAGCAAATTTTTCTTTTCCCAAGTAAAGTTCCACTTCTTTGTTTTTCTCTTTTAATGTAATTGGGTCTTCGCTTGTTTTGATTAAGATTTTTTGCTTCGGGAATCGATTAGAGTCAATTAATTGTGGTTGGTTTATTCTTAAAATTGCTTGGCTATTTGGTAAAAACTTAAAATCCTCCTCAATTTTATTGGAGTAATCTCTAACATCAATTAAGTAAATTCCATCCTTATTTTTTTGGATTGTCGCTCTATAGTTTTGGGAAATATACCAAAAGGATTGATCACTTAAGTTATAACCATTTGATAAAAAATAATTATTCTGAATAACTTTCCCCTGTTTTAAAAATTGAGAAGAGTAATCTTTTGCCAATAATATCTTGGCTTTTTGATCTTTTTCTAACTCCTTGGCTTTTTGAAGCATCGGTTTATAAAATCCGCCAAATGTTTCAAGCGTTCCGCCATTTTCCAGTCCAATAACTAAATTTCCAAGAGGATTTTTTAGAAAAATTGATGCCAGATAATTTACATACTCGGTTTTGTATCCTTTCATTGGGTAATCCTGAAGACTGTATGTTGCATCGGCGTATCCCTTTAGTGGATCCCTTGCTGCCCATTGTAAGATTACTACCTTTGAACTTTCATCTAATGATTTTGCCGGTATTCCTTGATTATCTTTTGAAGAAAGATAGGGGATATTCCAAGGAGTTCCCCAAATTGAATAAAAATCCAAGTTAAATTGATCCGCTGCCCGAAGAGCGGCCGTAATTTTGTATTTTCCTTGCATATATAAAAGAGAATCTCCGCCAATCCACCAGGCACCGACAGTTTTTGGATAATAGCCAAAAGTTTCCTTAAATTTTGAGAAAGCACTATCTATTAATTTTTTTCTTTCATTGATATCGTAGGAGATGAGAAACAAACCATCTGAAAAATACCAGGGTCCCTGACCCCTGTAGGCAACACCTGACTTTTGGGCAAAATTTCTATCGATTTCAAATAAAAGACCAAACTCCTGGTTTGGCATTTGGTTTTTTGCAAAATCAGTAATACTTTTTTTCTCAAGCGCTCCGTATTGTAAAAGCCAGGTTGCATTTACTTTTTGTTCTCTTGTAACTTGCCATTGGGCTTTAAGACTTGCGGTTAAGTCGTCTTTTTCGTGTCCAAGACCGTTTCCGCGGATAAGATTAATAATGGTAATTGCGGGAGACAAATTACCTTTTTGCGCATTAGCTTGAGAATGGTTTAGGAAGAATAAGAATAAAACAATCAAAAAACCTAGGAATAGGAAAATTTTCTTCATCTTAAATTAATTTCTTAAAGTATATCACTACGTTGTCATTTTGGGGAGCGGAGGGACAAAAATTCTAATTTAAAAGATTGACTTAAAAATAAAAAAATGGCATTATACGAAAATAAACAATGAGACATTTAATTTCTTTAAAAGAGCAATCAAAAGAAGATATCTTAACAATTTTAAAATTAGCAAAAAAACTAAAGGAAAAAAGAACTAAAGGAGTATTAACAAATTATCTTCCAAATAAAAACTTAATAATGCTTTTCCAGAAAACCTCAACCAGGACACGTCTCTCATTCGAGGTGGCAATGACAGAATTAGGCGGACATGCAATTTATTTAGATATTAGAACTACGCAGGTATCACTAAGTGATTTTAAGGATGAAATTAAGGCAATAATGAGGTTTGGGGACGTTTTAATGTTTCGAGCGATTAAAGCTGAGGATGTTCTAAAAGCGGCTTCCTTTAACAAAATCCCCGTTATAGACGCATGTTCGGAAAAATATCATCCATGTCAGGCATTAGGTGACATTTTTACAATGATGGAAAAATCAGGAGTTAATAAAATAAAGAAAATCGCTTGGCTGGGAATAGGGAATAATGTTTCTAACACCCTAAAATTAGCAGCCGCAAAATTGGGAATAAATATTGCCTTAATTTGCCCCGAAGTAGATAGGGAAAGCATTGATAAACAATTAAACCAAATGGCGGATAGAACAGGAAAAGTTTTTTACACAAAAAACATAAAAGAAGGTTTGGCCGGTGCCGATTATGTTCACACGGACACTTGGGTGAACATGGAATTTTTTGAAAACGGAAAAATTAAGCCAAATTTCAAAGGGGAATATCAAAAAAGACTTAAGATTTTCAAACCTTATCAGCTTTCCTTGGAATTGATTAAAAAATATTGCCCCAAAGCCAAAATAATGCATTGCATGCCCT
>Ga0154761_165_pt1 | contig 31526 bp, 39 predicted proteins | sample Rifle2008BG16ft_FD_105769 | JGI IMG/M metagenome (GOLD analysis project Ga0154761, IMG submission 105769) | Candidatus Levybacteria bacterium RBG_16_35_11 | reverse complement strand
AGGGACGGGAATGAAGTTGAAAAATATTTTTCCTCTTTTTCGGGGAATTGTGTTTTTAAATTTAAAGATGGCAGGAGAAGAGTTGCACAATCGATTTTATTGTCACAAGAAGAAGCACAAGAGGTAAACAGGAGAATAGTAGAAACCCAAAACAGACGTCTTCAATTATAACCTCTTCCTCTGTTGACAAATAGAAAACATTAATAGATAATCCGTTTATGATTGAGGCGAATCAAGCTCAAAAATCACCAGAGGTAAGAACTTTAAGGGCAGATGAGAAATTTAAAAGAGAACGTGTCGCCTTTAAAATACCGGTTCCACCTACATTAAGCCAAGAGGAATATGAAAGAATGTATGATTCCGATATGTCTCTTCCAGGATTGGACACAGAAATTAGAGATAAAAGAGAGGCAGAAAGAGCCTTAGACGAAGAATATCAAGAAAGAAGATTAGATGCCTTATATAGAGATTTCTAGTATGTGCTCCAAACCCTAACGCTTATTGAATAAAGAGGGTAATTTTAGAGTTTTTGGGAAAAATCGAAGAAAACCCACGGGGCCTTCAGAATCTTGTATAATAACTGCTTCCTGAAGCCTATTGACTAAACTACTTAATATTGGTTCGGAATTAAAATCTGAATCAAACCTTGCCATGTCAATTGCCATAAAAACATCTTCCCAGGTAATCCCTTCTCTTCTTTTTCCTCCCGCCTTTTTTATGCACTTTTTTATGCCTCTATTACCGTCGGTGCTTGCGTTAATTTGTCTGGCAACATCATCATAAGGTCGCCAATAACTTTTAGGATCCAGGCTATTTCTGCTATTTCTTGCGTCCAGCAATTCCTGCTGTTGTTTTTCTCTTGCATCGGGAGCAATGTGATATAGTCTTTCCGTCATTACGGAAATTATAGAGCAATAAGCAATAATTGCAACTCTTACCTTTCTATTAACTTCTTTTATCCATAATTCATAATTTCAAATTCATAATTCTAAAAAATGAGGGGGTGATTAATGTGGATAAAATGCAACAAATGAACCAAGAATGGCAGAAAATGATGGATTCCGCAGACAAAATGGAAGAGATGATGAAAGACATGGACATGACCGGAATGGAAGAAGCAGGTATGGAATGGCAAAAAATGCGAGAAAGCATGAAAAAACTCGACGAAATAATGACAAAAAAACAAGGCGGACAATAAATGCCAATGACAAGTTTATAATTGTGTTACAATTAATGCATGGCAAAACCAGATAAATCCGTCGATGAAGCGGAAAAAGGTCAAATATGTAAATCCAAAAAAGGTTGGAGCGGTGGATGCTCGGGTGCAATATATGGGCTGGGATTTATTGGTGCTGCAGTTTACTTTGTCCAGCACGCCCCTGATTTTTGGATGGGAGTTATAGGAGTAATAAAAGCCATTTTCTGGCCTGCATTCCTTGTTTATCGAGCGCTCGAACTACTTAAATTTTAGTTCTCTATAAATTCTGATTCATAATTCTTCAAAATTTGCTTTTCCCAAATTAAACTCGCCATAATGAATTAGTTACTAGCCACTAACTACTAGTTGCTGTTATTATTATGGATCCGAATCAACCTACCCAAGATCCCTTTCAAAACAATCCTGTTCCTCCCACAGTTAATCCTTCTCAAGATGGGGGTCAGAAAAATCCGGAACCTGGTAAGAAGAACTCTTTTTATGAAGTTTGTAAAAAAATATTTTTATTTGTAGCTAATTATCCCTTTACTTTTCTTGGGTTTCTTGCATTAACCGATCGGATACTTAAACTTCAGTTCTTAATTGCAATTTCTCTTGCCTTAATATTAACGCTTGGTTTTAGACTGGCGCCGGGAAGGCCAAAAACCAGATGGGATTTTTTTATCCCTATTTTAGGCCTGTTTTATATTCAATGGCAGTTACCTAGCAATCAGATTACAAACAAATTAAGTTATTTAATATTTGCCCTTTTACTTTCTATTCTACTTTTTATTGTAATCAAAGCAGGAGTGGATTTAAAGAAAAAACAAGACGCTGGCTTGGTAGAAATTGATGAAGCTGAACCGGTTGAACCCAAAACTGTTCAAAAAGTTGGAAGATTTGAGAAAATAAAAGCGGTTATAATTATTTTTTTTCTTCTGGTGATACCTCTTTCATATGAAGCTTATATTTTTGTAAAAGATGAATGGAAAAGCATCTCCAACGATCGGGGGATAATAGAAAGAGTTTGTGGAGAAAAACTTAAAAAATGCCCTGATGGAACTTTAGTTGCTATAACGAATTTAAAATGTGAATATGCGCCTTGTCCTTCTCCCGTAGCTTGCACAATGGAAGCAAAGCAATGTCCAGATGGAAGCTATGTTTCAAGAAAAGGTCCAAAATGCGAGTTTGCCCCCTGCCCAACACCATCATTAGAAATTTCCTCAAATTGGAAAACATACTCCAATAAAGAGTTTGATTTTGAAATAAAATATCCTGAAAATCTTCTCGTAGAGAGACAAATAGCCTGCCCTAAAGACTATGTATCTAATAAAGTATTACTCGATCTTTATAAGAAGGATATTCAATGTCTCGTTGATATACCTAGTGCCTTTATAATTTATAATGATAATAGTGAGAAAGAACCAATCGCCGACGATAATTGCTATACAATGCAAAAAGAGCAAATATTAATAAATGGAGTCAAGGCAGAAAAACTTAGAACAACTTTTCATTTCGAGAATAAAGAGTGTGCGTCTCAAGGGATCGGTCCTGGTTTTATTTGGGAAGCAAAAATCTTCATTGTAGAAAATGGCACTACTTTTGTCATCAGGTACGATAGTTCATCTCAAATTGATGAAATAATGTTTGATAAAATTATCTCCACGTTTAGATTTCAGTAATTAGCTTTCAATGTCTTTCTCGTTTATCGCCTTTTCGAATGTTGACCGCAAAACAATTTAACGATCTAACAATTATTATAATCTTGCTTTTTCCAAATTAAAGTCGCCATAATAAATTAATGCCCGATAAACTAAAAAGTGAGGTAACAAAAAGTCGTCCTCGGGACGAACATGGTCATTTCATTAAAACTCCCGATGAGAAAGAGGGAAAGAATATTTTTGAAAAATTTTTAATTTCCCACACCGGAAATTATAAAAATGAAGATGATTTATTAGATATTCACATTGGAAATCCACTTCACAGAATCGTTGAAATTTTGCAGGACATTAAAAAACAAAAGGCTTTTTCTTTTACGATTAAAGGTTCACTGGGTATTGCAGGAGTTGTTTTAGTTTTATCGGTTGTTGGAATATTTGGGGGAGGGAAGATAATTTGCGATAAAGGAACCCAAACCTATATTGGCACAATTAAGGTTTTAAAGGCAAAAGAAATTTACCAAAAGAAGGTTCCTATTCTTTCATACGTTCTGGATATAATAGCCCCTCCTGTTAAAGAAATTAAAAATAGAGTAGTTTTAATAAAAGCAAACGAAGACGTTATAAGCTTGCCTTTCAGCGAAGTGGTAGATTTAACAATTTACAATAATCAGCGTGTTGCAGTAACTGGAAATTACGACGTATGCTCGAATATTCTTAATGTAGCTGAACAAAACGCCGTCGAATCTTTAATTTTCATTCCGATTCCGGTTCCGTAACTCAAATCCTTAATCCTTCAGGTGTTCTACGCAGCGCAATAAAATTCCGGCAATATCTGGCAATATTCGGCAATATCTGGCAATATAAAGCCCCAATTCCAATACCATAATATTTAGTTTACAAAGAGGTGAATTTAATTTGTAGATTCATATTCAAAGCCGCTGCCAGTTTTTTAAGAAACAAAATTGAAGGATTTGCCGTGCCTGACTCTAGCCTTGCAATTGCCGATTGCTTTGTTTTCATTTTCTTAGCAAGCTCTGCTTGGGTAATGCCTTTTCTCACTCTTGCCTCAATAATCGCACTTATAACCGCAAATTCGGGCTGGAGTCTTTCATACTCTCTTTTGAATGCAGGGTCTTTTAATAGTTCTTTTTTCCAAACATCAAAACTTAAATGTTTTCTGTCTTGTGGTTTAATCATAACATATATGTTATACTATTTCCTTCATTCTGTCAACTTCATACACCATGTTCTAATTAAATCTGCTAGAATAATTTATACATGAAAAAATCAGATAAGAAAGGGACAAAAAGAGAGATAATTTATGCATTTATAGATAGTCAAAATCTGAATTTGGGAACAAGCAAAGATATATATAGGAATAGAAAGTTAGTTTATAGAGGCTGGAAATTGGATTATAAAAAATTTAGGAAATATTTATCTAATAAATTCAGAGTTAAAAAAGCTTTCTTATTTATTGGATATATTAAGCAAAACGAAAAATTATACAAAAGCTTAAAAAGCTATGGTTATGAGTTGGTTTTTAAACCAACAGTAAAAGATAATCAAGGAAAACCAAAGGGTAACATAGATGCAGAGTTAGTGTTGTACTCTTCAGCAATAGAATATCCTAAATATGATAAAGCGGTTATTGTCTCAGGAGACGGAGATTTTTATTGCCTTCATGCTTTTTTGGACAAAAACAAAAAATTATTTAAAATAATAATCCCTAATAAATATTCGGAATCGAGTTTATTAAAAAGATTTCAAAATTATAAGATATTTTTATATAGAGAGAAAGATAATTTAGAGGTTAAAAATAAAAACGGGAGGCGTCGCTAATAGACACTTAGTCTATTGGTCGTATTCTCCCTAGTGATGGTTATATTATACACCAACTTGCAAGCAAGTTCAAGAATGGATTGCCACAATAACACGAAACTTACTTGACAATAATTTATGCTTCATTATTCCGTAGATGAAAATCTACCTCAGAAGTGCTAAAATCCAAAGATATTATGTTTGGCAAGCAATTTACAGTTAAATATATTACCGGGATTCCTGAAATTAAAAAACCAACAGAAAATTACAATCTTATTTTAGAAGAAAAGGGATTAAAGTTAAAACGTTTTCTGTCCCGCGAAGCATTTATTGAATGGGAAAAAATTTCTAAAATTTCAGCAGAAACACAAGGGCAAATAACAAAGGGGCTATCTGCAGGTAAAGCTGCAGCAGGTTTACTTTTATTAGGACCTATTGGAGCGCTTTTGGGAGCTGCTGCTGGAACAAAGCATGATAATAGAGCAATGTACGTTTCCATTTCCTATGAAGACAGTGACGGGGAAGAAAGTGCTTTAATACTGGAAAGTAAAAAAGCATATGAAATTGCCAGTACACTTATAGAAAAGCGTAAAAATTATTATAAAAACAACAATCTTCCTTTGGTTAAGGAAAATCATACAGAAGGCGCTAATTACAATGATTTAGAAAAACTGGCAGAACTTAAAGATAAAGGAATTATTACAAAAGAGGAATTTGAGCAAAAGAAAAAACAAATATTAGGCCTCTAAGCTTTCAAAAAAACCCCCAAAGTGCTAAAATCCGAGGTGATATGAACATATTTAGGATTCCGGTAGATAATCAACATTTTAGAGATACAATCGAAAACGGAAAATCGATCCAAGAAATTGAAAGATTTTTATCGAGTGAAGAAAAAAATAGAGCTAAAAAATCTGCAAAAGACGGCGTAGTTAGATATTGGGGTTCAATTCCTGGAGAATCAAATAGACGAAACTTTCAAAGATTAGCTGAGGGCGATGAGATTTTATGCTATAGGAGCGGTAAATATATTGCTCTTGCAATTATTTCGTTTACGACAACAAATAGGAATTTAGCAAAATATTCTTGGGGCGAGACTGATTTAGGGACTACCTGGGAATTAATATATTTCTTTAGAGATGTATATTTCTTCCAAATTGACTCAGCATTAATAAATCAAGAATTTGAATTTAAAGACGGACCAGTAATGGGATTTAATGCAATTAGCTCAGGAAAATCAAGCGAATTCTTCAAAAAACACGAATCCGTTAAAAAATTTGTAGGTGGTCTAGGACAAGAGCAAAAAAAAGAAGAAAAAGCGTTCGATCAATTATCAAAAGCTGCCATTAGCTCTCCCTTTGAAGCACAGTTTTATCTAGTAGATCTAGGGAACAACCTAGAATACAACACTTACGTGCCCACCAGTGATGCTGGCCATTCAGTTTTTGGAAAAAAAATAGAAGAACTTATAACCGTGAGGACGGAAGATTTGAGTCAATATGTTGGACCTGCCTTATTGGATCCGCTTTGTCATATTGATGTAATTTGGTTTAAGGATAGCTTTCGTCCAAAATATTTTTTTGAAGTAATTAACAAAACCGGCTGGAGCGAAGCATTTTTGCGCCTAGATTTAGTTGGCAAAAGCTATGAATCTGCAAAAACAAGAATTATTGGACCAAAAGACAATGAAGAAAAATTTAGAAATGCACTTAGACGTTGGTCAGGGCCAAAAGAAGAATTAGCTTATAAAAACTATGACCAGTTATTAAATACTCATCTAGAAGTATCAAGATTTAAAAGTGTCTTGAACGATTTCCTCGCATGAATTTTGTGGAGGCTTCTACCCTCGAACTTCTAACATTCTAACCTTTAATGTTTTGTGTTGCAATTTAAGAAAAAAAGTCTATAATTTGCATCAATAGAATCTCTGCCCGTTAATATGACGGGATTTTTTGTTTTATTATTCTTTGCTTCAATTATTAGCCTAATTACTAGCATGGCCAAACCGGATTTATTTGCTAAAATCCTCATTCACAGCCGTAAAACTGCAGGTCTTTTCTTTGGAGGTTTGTTTATTTTATCCATTATCCTTATTGGCGCAACATCTCCTCAAAGTACAACTGACGTTAAAGGAGTTTCAGAAAGTTTAACCCCAACCCCAACAACAGCTCTAGCGCCTACTACTATTACGGCTACCTCTACTCTAACCTTGACTCCAACTAATACCCCAACGCCAACTGTGTATGCCGCCCCAACGGCTACTCCAATGCCGATCGAATACTATGCCCCAACGGCTACTCCCACTCAGGTTCCAGTTCAACAACCAACAACTAATTCGCAAGGATTAAGTAACGATAATTATTATACAAATGTCGATGGAAATCAGGTTCATTCTCCTGCATATTCAGATACTATTCCGGCTGGGGCGACAGCAATATGTGGTGACGGAACCTACAGCTTTAGTCAACATCGGAGCGGGACTTGTTCTCATCACGGCGGAGTAGCCCAATGGCTATAGCCCTCAGTGTAAAACTTTATTTTTGACAACAAAATTTACTCTTTATACACGTTAAATTCATATAACCTTAACAATATTTCTTTTGAGAATAGTAATTTCGAGGCTAAAAAAAGGACTGACATTTTCGATATAGATATTGATAGTTGACACAGCAGGTTTAGGACAATACGATATCTACTGGCATTATCTATAGGTTTTGTCTTACTGTCAAAAAGAAGATGGTAAATTATGGATAGTTTTAAGTGCAAATATTGTGGTTATATAGGACCGATATCGGGTTTTGAAGTCGATCATTCAACTCCTATTTCTAGGAATCCTTTATTGGGTAATATTCTCTCAAATTTAGAATATATATGCTCAGGGTGTAATCGACAAAAAAGCAATAAGACTCCTAGTGAATATTCACTATGGAGATTGTTTAATCCATCGATAGCAAATTATGGGCCAATCAAGTGAGGGGGTGGGAATTAAATGTTAGATGCAAATTTATTGAAAATAGAACCAAAATTAGAGATAAAATTAGGTAATTCGAAAAGAGTAGGAATTTTAAATAGAGGAAGAAACACTAAAATTATAAACAACACCTTTTCTGACCTTGACACTGGCATTCAGGACGAGGGAGAAAATACTTTGGCAGTCGGAAACAAAATTTCCTAATTTTTAATTTGACTTACGAAATGAAATTAAATATAATCTGCGACTATGACGATTGGCAAAGTTGAATTTGAGGGCGGTTATCCGATAGATCCAAGAGCTGATGTTGAAGAGTTTGTTAAAGACCTACTAATACAAAACGTTAACAGAATTACCATTCTTCCCGAAGGAGAGTATGATTTAACTCCGAGGCGTTGGAAACATAATAATTACAAACATAGCATTACTGTTTTTGACAACGGAAAAGGCGTGCTTAGGATGATTCCTATTCACAAAGATTCAGGAACAATAGAATTAACTCCTGAAGGGGGACAATTTAAAACTGGAGGAAGAAATTTTCGACTACCGGAGGACTTTCCCTATGCAGTTGTTGCCGGAGGAATTGGAGGCGGCAAAGTTGGAATTCACGAAATCGTTGTCTATATTCCCGATCTTTCCCCAAAACCACGCCCTACCTAGCTTCCCGGAAAGTCTGGTACTACAAAACAACTTGACTTTTTAACCACGGGGGGTTTCTCTTCACTGCAGATATACTGATATTAGTACCTGAGCTATCATTCTCAAATTCTTAAGGAAATTGGAACAATAATTTGACTTCCGGGGTATTACCGATATGGCTTATTCAAGCTAATTGCCTTTATGTATAGTATAATATTAAGAGTGAAAGGAGGTATATAAAAAACTATGAACGGAACAATTAAAGCAAAAACGGATAGAGGCTTTGGGTTTATTTCGCGTGAAGGAGAGGCCAAAGATCTTTTCTTTCATTCTTCAGACTTGAGCGGAGTTACTTTTGACGAGCTTAAAGAAGGAGCAGCAGTAACATTTGATATTGAAGAAGGCGAAAAGGGACCTAGAGCAAGAAACGTAAAGCTTGCCCAGTAAAATTTATAAAAATTGTAGAAAATTCTTAGATTCTCGTAGTCTTTCCCCAAAAATCATCAGGATTTTTCCCTGAAATAAATTTTACGATAGTCAAGTCAATTTCAAACTTGCGTGTTTTACGAGATTTTTTAAATTGTTGCTTTATAGTAGGAAAAAATAGTAGAAAGATCTTTTTTTGTAAATTCTGAAAGATCCGGTAATTCCTTTTTAATATCTGATAATTTATACCCCTGAACATAAAGAGCAACAACACGAGCAACGGGTATTCTTGTTCCTTTTATAACAGGTTGACCCCCTAAAATTTTTGGATTTTTTTCAATTATCTTCGGCATATTAATTTGAATTTATATTATTAACTAAACTTTGTCAACTAACATTATAATCTTACCATTTCTAGCCTCAAAATGCAAGAAATATTTTAAAAAAGATAAAGTACATTTGACCTCTTGGCTCTTTTCGTTATAACTCCTGATCTTAACTTATAGTGTTGCATTTTAAATGATTATAGGGTAAAATCTCCGAATGAATTTTATTGAGACTCCTTTAAAAGCTAAAATTGAACAGCAGGAATTAGATAAATGGGAAAGAAAACTAGGGACACAAGTGAAGCCTAGACAAAAGCTTGTAGTTAAAAAACCTGAGCCACGATCAAGTCTTCGGAAAAAAAACCCTTTAACAATTAAACTAAGACAGTTAGAGTTAGCTCAATGGGAAAAAAATCTAGAATCACAATTAAGTCCTCAGGAAAAACTTGTAATAGGGGAACCCATGTTACAATTAAACCCTCCAAAAGAGCTTGTAATTGAAGAACCTGAAACACAACTTAGCCTCCTTCAGGAAGAGCTTGCAAAAACGCAGTCTTTAATCGATGATGCGCTTTTAACTGGAAGATTACAGTTTAAAAAATATCGTCCCGTCCCGGAATTAGGTGAGCCTTGGTCCAAAGAGACAGAGGAAAATTTTATATTTGCAGCGGAAAATAATAGATTTGAGTTAATACGTGCCGTGCAAAAAAATTATCCAGGCTTGCCATTCGTTGATGCGGAAGACCTGCTTGAAAATGCGGCCTTAAGAATGATTGCGTCATCAAGAAACTTAATTGAAAGATCTCTTCTTTATATGCCCGAAAAACATAAAAGAATTATTTTATTAGCCATTTTTTTTGATTACACAGTTTATGAAATTGAAAAAATCGTTGGTGGATGCGAGGGCACTGTTTGTTTAGTAGTGGGAAAGTATAAAAATAAATTTTTCAATGAGTTAAAACCAACAGTGCCGAATTTTCGAAACAGCCACTATATTAAAAGAAGTGAAAAATTTTGGTAACCACCAGTGGGATTCTTGACTTCTTAGGCACAAAAGAGTATCTTTACCTCAATAAATTTAATAAATGAAAAAATTATTCGTTTTTACTCTATTTCTCACACTATTTCTGTCCTCTTTTAATACTAAATACGCCTTTTCCTATAAGGAAACGGAGCTGGATAAGCAAAAGCTTTTTAAAGTAATTAAAGTTACCGACGGGGATACAATTACGGTCAGTGTTCGTGGTAAAAACGAGAGCGTAAGGCTTTTGGGAATTGACACTCCCGAAACAGTTGACCCAAGAAAACCTGTTCAATGCTTTGGGAAAGCGGCAGCGGATAAAATGAAATCTTTTGTTTCGGGGAAATATGTAAAACTTATTGATGATGCCACACAAGGAAATAGAGATAATTACTTAAGATTGCTGCGTTATGTGTATTTGCCGGACAGTAAGGCAACTTTTGTAAATGGGGAAATGGTAAAACAAGGTTTTGCCTTTTCCTATAAACAATATCCTACAAAAATGCTTAATAAATTTAATGCCTTTGAAAAATATGCCAGAGAAAATAATCTAGGCCTATGGGGTTCATGTCCTGTGAATTTACCCAAGTCAACATTAAAACAAATAATTACCAATCCGCCTGTCCAAAATATAAACAAAGCTCCTGCGCAATCGGGCACATCTTATAGCGGAGGGGATAAAGATTGTTCGGATTTTGCAACGCATGCTCAGGCTCAAGCTTTCTTTACTTCTCAGGGTGGACCCGGTAGTGATCCGCATAGACTCGATGCTGATGGTGACGGAATTGCCTGTGAAGCACTCCCTTAATTTAAGCTTCCTAGGCTCAAAAGGTTTTCTGGTAAAATAGCTTTGTGGATGAGAAAAGATTCAGGGAATTGGTAGGCGAGGCACTCGACAGTCTTCCTTTGGAGTTTACCAGAAAACTTAATAACGTTTCGGTGGTGGTCGAAGACGCTCCAACGGACGCGCAGCGGAAGAAATTAAAACTTCCCGAAAACATTTTACTTTTTGGACTTTACGAAGGAGTTCCACAAACTAAAAGAGGGAATTATTATAGTTCAATTCCGGATAAAATTACGATTTTTAAAAATTCAATTGAAATGGTAGCACGCACAGAAGAAGAAATAAAAGCACAAGTAAGATCTACGGTTATGCATGAAATCGGACATCATTTCGGCCTTTCGGAAGAAGAGTTAAAATAATTTGACTTTGTTAGAACTTTAGCTATAATCGGTTTTAAACATGGGGACTCGCGTTCAAAGCGTTAGTTGAAATATTTATGTCATTAATAGTTGAGATTTGGAACCCATTTAAGGGGCCCGAGGGAAAATGGCAAAATATGGGTGAATTGTGCCCTGGGCAACGTTCAAAGTCTTATACTACTTATACATCAGAGGGAGAAAGAGAGATAGTTCTTTTTAGATGCAATAAGCAAGATTCAGAGTCAGTTATTAGACAATCAAAAGATGGGATAAGAGATTTAACTAAAGTTAGAAAGGCTGTTGATTCCGAAGACTTTGTAACAATTGCTACTTTATGCGATGGTCAATCTCACGAAGTTGAACTTAGACCAAATCCTAAGGCAAATCCTCTAAGGATTAAATTTACCCAGCAGAAAGGTGGGTTGACTTTGATTTAGCCTGGTAATATAATGCAAACGCATTGCGAACATCCGTTCTAAATGCAAACGCATTGCGAACATCCGTTCTAAATGCAGGACACATTATGAATGAGAGATTAGGTCATGCTCCAGATCCGGATCTTCAGATGGAAGGAAGGGTAAGGGGGAGAAATTTTGACTATCTTACAACCCAGTTTAAGCGAATTTTCCTTTTAGCAGATCGTGATACAGAACCAGATCTTAGAAGATCTGACACAAGGGTGCTTGAAGAAATTGTTAATGATTATGTTCCAGATAGTATAGAAATTAAAAGTCTTGAAGAAGCTTTAAAAAGAGATCGTCACATACTAATAGGTATGGCTAACGAATATCCAGGATTAAGGGGAGTAAGAGATACCGCTTCAGGAAACGAAGTTCAGATTAACCCAACTACCGCATATGAACCTGATGATTTTTTAATGAAACAATCTTTAGGAGAAAGAGAGTCCGAATTTGTTCAAAGACTGGTTACGGTTACTTTGGTTTTAGATCCTGACAAACATAATCCTGAGGGAGTTATTAAATCTATCAGAGGACTTTTTAAAAGAAGAGGTTTTACAAAAGATCAAACTGAAAGCCTCCTTCAGATTACAAGAACAACAATAGTTGATAGGGAAAAACTAGAAAAGGCAATTAAAAAAGGTGAGGTAGAGTTATTGCCGGGTGCATTGAAAATTAAAAGAGTTGGTTGGAGTATAGTTCCGAGAACAATTATCACTGACCAGGAAGTTGAAGAAGCGGAAGAAAAAGCAAGACAACTTCAATAGAACTAAGCGTTAAAACAACAATTGTGATATCTTACTACACCAAAATGCAACGAGGAGTAACAGAACTGCCTAATATTACTACTTGAGAATTCATTTGTTCATGATATAATTCAGACTACATTAATATGGCAATTCCAGCCGAGAAAAAATTGTCTTCCCATTCGGGAATCGAGCCGCTCAAGACAGGCGTTGAAAGCCCAGCTTCTCAAGCTGTAGAAGGATTACCGAACGATTCGACTTCCGAATATTATTTTAAACGTGGATTGGAGACACCGATTTTTAACCCAAGACAGAAGCCTAGAAGAAAACTGTCCTATGCAAACAGTAATTTTTATTTACTGTACCACCTTTTTCAAGTTCATACTGAAGAATTCGTATTAAAGAGATTGAATCCATACAGGGAAGGATATTTAAAGAAATTGATGACAAGCGGATATACGGAAGAAGAAGCCAGAGCAGAAATTGCGCAATTAGAAGCCCAAGCCAAGGAGCGAGTCCGGTTAGAAGCTCTTGAAGAAGCTTCTACTTGAAGAAGATAATTTTATCTGTATTTGCCTTAATAACAGCTTTGCCCTCCGGTTCTTACCAAATTAAAAAATCCGGTAAACCACCCTGGAGTAAACCAATTATGCTCTGCCATTAACAAACGTCCACAAACCATAGTATCTCTAATTGCATATTTTCCTAATGGAAGTATTTGCCTGTAAGTTTCAACTGCTTTTTTCTTATCAACTAAATAAGAATTATAGATATCGCCTTTATTAAGCAATGCTCTTGCATAACCGGGTCTTACCTGAATTGCTTTTTCATAATCATTTAGTGCTTTTTCATAATCTCTTTTTTGCATATATGTATATCCTCGGTTGTTATAAATTTGGGAAATTGTCGGATCAAGTTCAATTGCCTTTGTGTAATCTTCTATAGCGTCATTACATCTTCCTTGATCATAAGCAAAATTACCTCTTATAAAATAATCCTCTGCAGTTTCCAGTTTTAAAGGAAGTTCGGAAGTAAATGGAGCTTTATGAGGTTGTAAACACCAGTTGTTTTTTGTTATTGTTGAGCTAAAATAAGCGCCGATTGCAAAAAGAATAATAAAGGCAATTACTATACATAAAGAATAAAGTAACTTTCTCTTCCAAATAAAATATAGGAAGAAAAAAACGGAGGCAAGAAAATAAAGCAGAAAAAGAAGCCTTAACATAAAAGTATTCTACCAGGATTAAACTCAAAACTCAAAATTTTTAGTGGTATAATTTGTGTATGAATGATGAGCTAAGAAAGATAATTGGTTCCTCTACTTTCGTTGTTCACGAGGACCGTTACATTTATGCAAAAGCTAAGTCGGTGCCTCAATTTAATGATTACCTTATGATTTCTAAAGACCAGGACGAAATAACGGTTGTTATGAAAGAGAAAAATTTGTCAAAACTTGATTTAATAGAGAAAAATAAAGATTTTTACAAGGCAATAGAATTAAAAGTTTCTGTACCCTTTTATTCTGTTGGTTTTCTTGCCGCTGTAACAGAGGCAATTTCAAAAGAGGGGATGGACATTCTTATTATTTCCACATATTCAAAGGATTACATTTTGGTTAGAGAGGAGCATTTAGAAAAAGCCCAGCAAACATTGCTTAATCTGGGATTTAAAAATTATTATGATTAATTGTATTTTTGAGGATGGCGGAAAAGGTTCACTAAGACATGTTACCATTGACGCTTTAGTTATAAAGGATAATAAAATTCTTCTAGTTAAAAGAGCACCTCATTTAACAAATCCAGATAAGTATGCGTTGCCGGGTGGTTTTCTGGGAAGAAACGAGACAACTTCAGAGGCGATTAAAAGAGAAATTATGGAAGAAACAGGATATAAAGTTAAAAATATTAATCTATTTAGAATAAACGATAATCCCAAAAGAATAGGGGAAGACCGCCAAAACGTAGATTTTATATTTATAGTAGAGGCAGGAGATAAAGTTGCAGGTTTTGATAAGGAAGTAAAGCAATTGGAATGGGTCGATTTAAATAATTTGCCAAGTCCGGATGAATTTGCCTTTGATCATTTTGAAAATATCAAGCTTTATTTAAAGTATGAAGAGAAACCCTTTGCTCTTCCAGTTTTTAACCCTTGACACAATATTAATTGTTGTGTTATAAACATTCCACGCTATTATAAAAAGCTCTAGGAAAGAGGAGTGATCCTCGTCGCTTTTTTTTTGTAAATAAAGTCGCTGAAGTTATTAGAAATGCCTAAGGCTCAACCCAAAAAAACCAATCATAAAGCACGAGAGAATTGGGGAAAAACATATCCGGTGCTGCCTACCCTCGATTTACTCGGAACACAAAAAAGATCCTATCAATGGTTTCTTGAACATGGGATAAAAGATGTTTTAGAAGAAATTTCCCCTATTGATGATTTTACCGAAAAGAATTGGACACTTGTACTTAAAAACTACAGAATAGGTAAGCCTTCTAACCCCTCAACTATCTGTCTTCAAAAAGGTTTAACATTTGACGCTCCTCTCTATGTAAACGCAACCCTAATTAATAAAAAAACCAATGCAACAATAGATCAAGAAGTCTTCTTAGGTGATATCCCGCAAATGACCGAGCGGGGAACATTTGTTATTAACGGAATTGAGAGGGCAGTTGTAAATCAATTAGTCAGATCCCCGGGGGTTTTCTTTACTGCGGTTGTTGATAATGTAACCGGAAAAACTTTGTATTCTGCGGAAATTAGACCTGTTCATGGTTCTTGGCTTGAGTTCAACACCACCAGACACGAAACAATCATGGTTAAAATTGATAGAAGGAGAAAGTTTTTAACCTCTACTTTTCTACGGGCATTAGGTCTTTCTTCAAATGAGGATATTAGGCAAAGGCTGGCAGAGGCGGAAAAAGATTCCGAAACGCAATTTGTGGAAAACACTCTTCAAAAAGACGAAACAGCAGATTCAGACGCTGCAGTAACTGAAATCTTTAGAAAAATGCATCCCGGAGAGCCGATTGTTTTAGATAAAGTAAAGGAAAATTTTAACGGAATGTTTTTTAACAGCAGAAGATACGATCTTGGAGCAGTAGGAAGATATAAGATAAATAAAAAATTGGGCAACATTGCCGGCTTTAAACCGGCGGATAATCAGGTAAGAATATTAACAGTCGATGACATAATCGGCGCAATTAGCTTCCTAATTCAGTTGGCGCAGGGGAAAGCAGGGGTTGACGATATAGACTCTTTGGCAAACAGAAGGATCAGATGTGTGGGTGAATTAGTTGCTTCAACGGCCTTTAGAATTGGAGCATTAAGACTTGAACGATCTGTTAAGGAAAGAATGAGCTTAATCCAAGCAGATCAGCCAACTTCAATTGCAAGTCTAATTAATGCAAGGCCAATTATGGCATCGATTAATGAATTTTTTAGAACCTCACAGCTTTCCACAATTTTAGACCAAACCAATCCACTTTCCGAAATAGACAATTTAAACAGACTTACAGTTATGGGAACAGGCGGAATCTCAAGAGAACGTGCTGCCTTTTCAATTCGTGATATCAATTCTTCCCAATACGGAAGGATTTGTCCTATTAGATCGCCCGAAGGACCAAATATTGGGCTCGTTACATACCTGGCTTTATACTCAAAGGTTAACGAGTATGGATTTTTAGAAACTCCATACCGTAAAATTAATCATGAAAAAAAAGGAAAAACAGTTGTTTCCAAAGCGGTTAACGCTCTTACCTACTTTGACACCGATGATGAAAGAAACCATTATATTACCCATAGTGGCGTGCTTGAGTCAACCGGCACAATTAAAGACCAAAGAGTTCCGGCAAGATACAGGGGAGAGTTTATTGAAACCGATAAGGAAAATATTGAATATGTTGATGTTGTGCCAAGACAGGTTGTAGGATCAGCAGCATCATTAATTCCATTCGTAAGCCATGATGAGGCAAACAGAGCATTGATGGGAACCCACATGCAATGTCAGGCAGTTCCTCTAATTTCGCCTGAAGCACCGGTAATTGGAACAGGAATGGAGAAGGAAATTTCTCAAGTAATGGATAGAGTAAGACGTGCTCCGTTTGATGGGAAAATAACTTATGTAGATGCAAATAAAGTTACACTCAAAGGCAGGAGTGCAAAAGAGGAACTTTCCTTTAACATTGATTCCTTTAAAAGAACCTCTCAAGCAACCGCCTATACCCAAAAAGCAATGGTAAAAATTGGAGATAGGGTAAAAAAAGGAGACCTTTTAGTAGATGGTCCTTCCTCAGACTACGGAGAGCTTGCGTTGGGGAGAAATCTTCTAATTGCCTACACCTCTTTTGACGGACTAGGCTATGAAGATGCAATCGTAATTTCCGATAGATTAGTTAAAGAAGACGTTCTTTCCTCAATTCATATTGAGAAATATGAAGCTGCGGTTGTTGAAACAAAATTAGGACCCGAAGAAACTACCCGAGATATACCTAATGTTTCGGAAGAAGATTTGGCAAATTTAGATGAGGATGGTGTAGTTGTAATTGGATCAGATGTATCATCTGGTGATATTTTGGTTGGAAAAATTGCACCAAAAGGTGAAACCGAGCTAACAGCAGAAGAAAGGTTACTTCGGGCAATTTTCGGTGAACAGGCAAGAGAAGTTAGAGATACTTCACTAAGAGTGCCCCACGGAGAAAGAGGAACAGTAATTAATGTTTCTATTTTAGATAGGAAAAAAGGAGATGAGCTTGAACCCGGAACAACCCGTAAAATTATTGTTGAGGTTGCCCAGCTTAGACATGTGGTTGTTGGAGATAAATTGGCAGGAAGACACGGAAATAAAGGTGTTATCTCAAAAATTTTGCCGGAAGTCGATATGCCGCGACTTTCCGATGGAACACCTGTTGACATTATCATTTCGCCAATTTCTGTTTTAGCCCGTATGAATTTAGGTCAGCTTTTAGAGGCTCATTTAGGTTGGGCATCTGCTAAATTAAATAAAAAAGTTGGGGTTCCTGTGTTTGAGGAGATTAAAGAGGATAGGATAGTTGAGGAACTTAAAAAAGCCAATCTTCCGGTTTCCGGGAAAGAGATTCTTTATGATGGAAGAACAGGCGAGCCATATGAGAATCCGGTAGTTGTAGGAATTGAATACATTATGAAACTAATCCACATGGTGGAAGACAAAACCCATGCAAGGTCAACCGGACCCTATTCTTTGGTTACTCAACAGCCATTAGGAGGAAAAGCGCAAATGGGAGGGCAAAGATTAGGAGAGATGGAAGTTTGGGCGCTTGAGGCACATAGGGCAAGATATGCGCTTCAAGAAATGTTAACAATAAAATCAGATGATGTTGTTGGCCGTGCTAAAGCTTTTGAGGCAATCGTTAAAGGAACCGATATTCCAACTCCTAGAGTTCCGGAGTCTTTTAAAGTTCTAATGAAAGAGCTTCAGGCACTTGGCTTAAATGTTGTTCCCGTTGGGGCACAAATTGCGGAAAGAGCCATTATTGAGCCGGTGGAAACAGAAGCAATGGCAAAAGAAGAAGAAAATATCCAAAGACAGGCAGTTGAGCTTGGAAAAGCATTGGGAGGGGAGATAGGAGCAATAACATCAGAAGATTCACTTTCCACTGGTGTGGTAGGGGTAGAGGAAGGACAAAAGCAAAATGAATAATGATTTGAAGAAAATGAGAGACGTTACAATCTTGGATCTAAAATCCTTAAGAATTCTTTTGGCAAACAAGGATGATATTTTAGGCTGGTCATATGGAGAAGTTACAAAGCCCGAAACTATTAATTATAGAACCTTGCGGCCGGAAAAGGCAGGGCTTTTTGATGAGCGGATTTTTGGACCAACCAAAGACTGGGAATGTTATTGCGGAAAATATAAAAGAATAAGAAACAAAGGGATAATCTGCGATAAGTGCGGAGTAGAAGTTACACTATCCAGGGTTCGACGAGAAAGAATGGGGCATATTACATTGGCTGCGCCGGTTGCCCACGTTTGGTTTTTTAAAGGTCTTTCCTCGGCTCTTCCTTTAATTTTGGATATGGCTCAAAAGAGTTTGGAATCGGTTATTTATTACGCTTCCTACTTAATCACCGATTTAAATGATGAAAAGAAAAAAGAATCGCTTCAATCTTTGAAAAAGACAATTGAAAAAAGAAAAGATGAACTTAAGAAAGAATTGGATAAGGAAGAAAAGGGAATAGACAAAGAAACAGAAGAAAAGAAAAAAGAAGCAAAAGGAACCACAAAGAAAAAAGAACAGCAAGAATTAATTATTCAAGAGCTTGATCTTCAGAAAAGGCAACGTGTTACAAGGCTATGGGAAAGATTTGATGCTGAAGCAAAAAAAATGGATGAAATCGAGGAGGCCCTTTCAAAACTAATTAGGTCACTTCGAATTGGATCAGTACTTTCTGAGGATGAGTACTTTAAGATTCTAGAGTATGATATTCCGGTCTTTTTCAAGATTAAAACCGGAACCGACGGACTCTTGGAGCTTTTGGAAAAAATCGATCTTGATCAGTTAATTGTAAACCTAAGGCGTGAAGGAGAAAAATCAAAAGGGCAAAAATATCTAAAAATTATTAAAAGGTTAAGGTTAATTGAGCTAATGAGAAAAGCAAAAGTTGCTCCATCTTCAATGATTTTATCTATTCTACCAGTTATTCCCCCCGACCTTAGACCTATGGTTCAGCTTTCGGGTGGTAGGTTTGCAACAAGCGATCTTAATGATTTATACAGAAGGGTTATTAACAGAAACAACAGGCTTAAACATTTAATTTCCTTGGGGGCTCCGGAGATAATTTTAAGAAACGAAAAAAGAATGCTTCAAGAAGCAGTTGATTCATTAATTGATGCGTCTCAAAGGACAGGAGCCGCGGTTACCTCGCCGCTTCGTTCTCTTTCGGATATGTTAAGAGGAAAACAGGGAAGGTTTAGACAAAATCTTTTGGGTAAAAGAGTTGATTATTCCGGAAGATCAGTTATTGTTGTTGGACCCGAACTCAAACTTTCACAATGTGGACTTCCCAAAGAAATGGCACTCGAGATGTTTAAACCATTTGTTTTAAGAGAAGTAATTGTTCGAGGGTATGCTCCAAATATTAAATCCGCCAAAAGATTTATAGAAAAAAGACCGCCTGAAGTTTTTGACATCTTGGAAGAAATTACAATCAATCATCCTGTGCTTCTAAACCGGGCTCCAACGCTACATAAACTCGGAATTCAAGCATTTTACCCAATCCTTATTGAAGGAGCGGCAATTAGTCTTCATCCCTGTGTTTGCGCGGGCTATAACGCGGATTTTGATGGTGATCAAATGGCTGTTCACATTCCTCTTTCCACAAAAGCACAGGAAGAAGCAATTAGACTTATGATGCCTCAGGAGAACCTTCTAAAACCTGCAGACGGAAGCCCGATAACACTCCCTAATAAAGAAATGGCAGTTGGAGTTTTCTATTTAACAACAATGGATGAAACATTGCGCAAAGAGGAAATTAAATCCTTTTTTGATATTAAAGAAGCATTGCTTGCCCAAGAATTTGGCAAGGTTATGCTAAGGGAGCCAATAAATATAAAAATTAATGATGAAGTAATTGAAACGACGATTGGAAGGTTAATGTTTAACGAAAAACTGCCGCAACATTTTGGATTTTTCAATGTCCCAATTAAGGCATCCGGAATAAAGAAAATCATAACCTCGGCGATAGCAAATAGTACATCAGAAGAAGTTGCAAGGCTTATAGACGATATTAAAAATCTCGGGTTTTATGGCGCAACAATTTCTGGAATTTCGGTTTCTGTTTTTGATAATACAGAAGTTGCTGAAAAAGAAAAAATGATTGACGAGGCAGAAAAGAAAATGACAAAAATTGAGACCGAATACCAACAGGGACTTATAACCAATGATGAAAAAAAGAGGCTTGAGAATGATGTTTGGCTTAAAACAACTGATGAGATTGCAGATTTAACTTGGGATAATTTAAAGGAAGGAAACGTTATTAAAACAATTATTGACTCAGAAGGTGCCAGGGCAGGAAAAGAACAGTTAAAACAACTTTCAGCAATGAGAGGCCTTATCCTTGATCCACTGGGAAAAATAGTTGAACTTCCAATTAAATCAAACTTTAGAGAAGGACTTTCAATTTTTGAGTATGTTGCCTCAGCAAGGGGTTCAAGAAAAGGACTAACTGATTCGGCGCTAAAAACGGCAAACGCAGGTTACTTAACAAGGAGACTTGTTGATGTTTCCCATGACGTAATTATTAAAGAAGAAGATTGTGGGTCGGTCGATGGAATTACAATAATGACAGAAGAGGAAGGAAGAACAGCTTCGTTTTCAAATAGAATCTTGGGAAGATGGACAGCTTCTAAAGTTATTTCCAAAAAAGGAAGAAAAGAAATTCTAAAAGAAAACGAAGAAATTACCGAAGAAAAAGTAAAGGAAATCATTAAAGGTGAGGTAGGGGAAATAACAGTTCGATCCCCCCTAACTTGCAAGATGGAATATGGAATTTGCGCAAGATGTTATGGAATGGATTTTAGCAACAAGAAAAAAGTGGAAGTTGGAGTTCCGGTTGGAGTGATTGCGGCTCAGTCTATTGGAGAACCCGGAACTCAGCTTACAATGAGGGTAAGACACTTTGGGGGAGTTGTAATGAGTGATGTTACCCAAGGACTTCCTAGAGTAGAAGAATTATTTGAAATGAGGACGCCAAAAAATCTTTCTCCTCTTTCTGAATTATCCGGTAAGTTAAAAATCGAAACAACAGACGATGGATACTTATTAAGCATTAGGAGTTCACGCGTTAAGCCAGTAGAAGAAAAAGAATACTTCATTCCAGCATCAGCTACTCTTCTTGTTAACGACGGACAGGAAATAACGGTTGGAACACAACTTGCCCAGGGATATTTAGACCCCAAAGAAGTAATAAAAATTAACGGTCTTAAAGAGGCTCAACGTTACGTAATTAACGAGGCGCAAAAAGTTTATGAATCTCAGGGAATTGCAATTAACGATAAGCATTTTGAGGTAGTTGTTAGAAAAATGTCCGATAAGGTTATTGTTGAAACCGTTGGTGATACATCACTTGTTCCGGGCGATTATGTAACTAAGACCAGATTTGAAGAAATAAATGCCGAAATCCTTTCGCAGGGAGGAGAACCGGCAACCGCAAGGCAAAGCATGCTTGGAATTACAAAGTCTTCGCTTTTTTCCGATTCTTGGTTATCTGCAGCATCCTTTCAGGAAACAACAAAAGTGCTAACCGAAGCAGCATTGGAGGGCGCAGAAGATAAATTAGTGGGACTTAAAGAAAATGTTATTATTGGACGCCTCATTCCGGTTGAAGGGAAAGTATTGGAGGTTGAAGAAATAGCCACGGAAGGAGTATAATTAAGGTTCAATTATGCCAACACTATCACAATTGTCAAAAAGAGGAAGATCAAAAAAGGCAAAAAAGAGCAGATCAACTGCTCTTAGACGTTTATTTAATGCAAAAGACAGGGTTTATAGCGATCTAGAATCTCCCCAAAAACGAGGAGTGGTTACTTTAGTTAAAACAATGACTCCTAAAAAACCCAATTCGGCGCTTAGAAAAGTTGCCAGAGTTAAACTTTCTAATAAAATGGAAGTAACTGCATATATTCAGGGAGTAGGACATTCATTGGCAGAGCATGGAATTGTAATGGTAAGGGGAGGAAGAGTTAAAGACTTACCAGGGGTAAAGTATCACATAATTCGTGGTAAATTTGACTTAGCAGGAGTTGAAGGAAGGAAAACATCAAGGTCTAAATATGGAACAAAAAAAGGAGGAGTAGGGACAAAAAGAATAGTTACAGGTCAAGCCGAACAACCGGCAGAAGCTGCTTCGACACCTGAGCCGGCGGCTGCAGAACCAGCAGCAAGTTAAATACTAATATATGAGACATAAAAAAGTTGAAAAAAGAACTGTTGAACCCGATAAAGTTTACCAAAGCCGTTTGGTTACTAAATTTATTAATAACTTAATGAAAGACGGCAAAAAAACAGTTGCCCAGAAAATTTTCTATAACGCAATAGAAGAAATTGATAAGAAAGGCCAAAAAGGAGTAGATGTTTTTGAAAAAGCAATTCTAAACGTTGGTCCCAAACAGGAAGTTAAGGCAAAAAGAATAGGGGGAGCTTCTTATCAGATTCCCATTGATGTTCGAGGAGACAGAAAAACATCACTTGCAATTAGATGGATAATTGAGGCAGCAAGAGCAAGATCAAGTAAAGAATATAGAACTTTCTCAGAAAAACTGGCAGCAGAACTTTTAGATGCTGTTACAAACGCTGGAGCAGCAATTAAAAAAAGAGACACAGCCCACCGAATGGCTGAGGCAAACAGAGCATTTTCCCACTTCAGATTTTAATAACTAATATTCTCTCTTGACTCCTGTGAAAATTATCTTATAATCAGTTTAGTGGTTGAACTTATCAGGTTTCCAAGGAATTTATACGTAGAAGGCGTTGGTCAAGAAGCAGTTCTTGGACAACTTGCGGGCCATGTGGGTTCAATTGTTGTAGCCGTTCATGATAACATAGTCGAAACCCATGTTCTAAGGCATTCCAAATTTGATCCGGAAGGATCGGAAATTTTAATAAAAACTGTTAGGGAAATTCCCCAACCGGAAGTAACTATTTTTGACTCTTTTCCAGAATCAGGATTTGACGGAGCTTATACTCCAAAACCCCCAGTTATGCCCGAAGCCGTCTTGGCAGGGACTGAAATTTGGAGTAGATTGGTCGAAAGACTTCCAGAAGCTAAGGTAATATTTAAAGCTGGGGCTGAAGTAGTAGCTGATCCTGATCAATATGGAAGATCTTTGGTTGAACAAGGAGTCACTCTTCCCTCTCTGACTTCTAAATTACTTTAATATTTCCCCAAATTATGCTATACTTGTTTGACTTCCGCAAAGGAAGTTTTTTTAAGTTAAAATTATGAAAGACGCAACAAAAAGAGATTATACATTGGATAAAATTAGAAATATTGGAATTATCGCTCATATAGATGCAGGTAAAACCACAACCACAGAGCGTATTCTTTTTTATACTGGGAAAACCTATAAAATTGGAGACATTGATGAAGGAACTACCCAAATGGATTGGATGGCTCAAGAGAGAGAACGTGGAATTACTATTGTTTCGGCTGCAACCACAGCGTTTTGGAAAGATCATCGAATTAACATTATAGATACTCCCGGACACGTTGATTTTACAGCTGAAGTCGAAAGATCTTTAAGGGTTTTGGATGGTGGAATTACAGTTTTGGATGCAGAAGAAGGGGTTCAATCACAGTCCGAAACCGTTTGGAGACAGGCCGATAAATATAAGGTGCCAAGAATTTGTTTTATAAATAAAATGGATAAATTAGGAGCAGACTTTTTGGCAACCGTTAAAAGTATAGAAGATAGACTTGGAGCAAATTCTGCAATTATGACACTTCCTATTGGCTCCGAACAAACTTTTAAAGGAGTAGTAGATCTCTTAAATATGAAAAGCCTAGTCTGGGGATCGGATCAGCTTGGCGCAAAGTTTGAAGTTTTAGATGAAATTCCCAAAGAAATGGCAAAACAGGTAGAAGAATATAGACATAAGTTGGTTGAGAAGATTGCCGAAAACGACGATCATTTAATGGAGAAATACTTAAATAACCAAGAAATTTCAGTTGAGGAGTTAAAAACTGGACTAAGGAAAGCTGTCATTGCTTATAAATTAGTTCCTATTTATGCCGGTTCATCACTTAGAAATAAAGGGGTTCAACCACTGCTAGATGCAGTAGTTGATTATCTACCTTCACCTTTGGATGTTGGGGCAGTTAAGGGAATTAATCCAAAGACACAAGGGGAGGAAGAAAGAAAACCCGATAACAATGAACCTTTTTCGGGTTTGGCTTTTAAAATCCAAATTGATCCGCATGTAGGAAAATTAACCTACTTTAGAGTTTATTCGGGAAAAGTTGCATCCGGCTCCTATATTCATAACAGCATTAAAAATTCAACCGAGCGGGTTGGAAGAATTCTTTTAATGCATGCAAATCATAGGGAAGAAATAAAAGAAGCTTTTGCGGGAGAAATTGTTGCCTTGGTCGGACTTAAAGATACAGGAACAGGGGATACATTATGCGATGATAAAACACCGATAGTTTTGGAGCAAATTACTTTCCCAGAACCGGTTATTTCTTTGGCAATTGAACCAAAAACAAAAGCAGATCAAGAAAAATTAGGACTAGCCTTAAGAAGGCTCTCCGAAGAAGACCCGACATTTAGCATAAAAATTAATCATGAAACTGGTCAAACAATAATTTCTGGAATGGGGGAACTTCAACTTGAAATTATGGTTGATCGTATGAAAAGGGAATTTGGAGTTTTAGCAAATATAGGAGCTCCGCAGGTTGCCTATAAAGAAACTATTAAAGAAAAAGCAGAAGGGGAAGGAAAATACATCCGTCAGTCCGGAGGACGGGGACAATATGGACACTGCTTTTTAAGAGTTGAGCCAAAACCAAGGGGAGAAGGTTTTGAATTTATAGACGCAATTAAAGGAGGGGCAATTCCTTCTGAATTTATTTCCTCAATTCAAAAAGGCGTCAAGGAAACAATGGAAAATGGAATTTTAATGGGATATCCAATGGTTGATATGGATGTTACTGTTTACGATGGAAGTTTTCACGAAGTTGACTCATCTGACATTGCTTTTAAAATTGCAGCATCACAGGCGCTTCAGGCAGCCACAAAAAAAGCAAAATTAACTTTACTTGAGCCAATTATGAAAGTTGAAGTAACAACCCCTTCCGAATACATGGGAGATGTTATTGGTGATCTTTCTTCAAAAAGAGCTCAAATTATGGGAACGCAAGAGCGAGGAAAAGCAACCATTATTTTGGCAATGGTGCCACTTGCCGAACTTTCCGGATATGCAACTACTTTGCGCTCTATGTCTCAGGGCCGGGCAAGTTATTACATGGAGCCGTCTCATTATGAAGAGGTTCCTCAGGGGGTCCAGGCTCAAATGCTTGCCAAATCCACCTTCACAGGGAGAGTTGAATAAATTTCTATTAGCTATGAAGAAAACTACCTAAAAAGTTCACTATTTTTGCCCCAGGTGTATTTTTTTCTGTTTTCTAACAATTTTTTTAGACTAATCTAATAAAAATTTGCTAATAATAACTAAGTTTTTTATGAGAAAAGAAGCATTAGAAGTAAAAGATTCTGAATTTGCGGTTACAGAAAAACCGGTTGTTGTTTTTGAAGGGAAACCCAGTAAGCCTGGTGAATTAAGCTGGAAAAACCCAGATTATAGAGATCAACTTATAGAAGAGTATAGGAATCCATGGCTTGCCAAACACTCCTGGGAGAGAGAATTTAGCGATTCTCTTCCCGAAGATGACTATGAAACTTGGTCAGTCTGGTATAAAGCGCAAGACGGGATTAGAAAAGCTAAAAAGGAGAAGACTTTGCTTAGCTCTAGCTTAGTCGCTGCTTCAGTTTTTCATTTTCACCATGCTGTTGCAAGGGAAATTGGACTAAGTCAAGCATTAACAGAAGACCAGCTTGAGTTTCTTATGCAAAGGCCGGATTTAAGAGACAATGATAAAATACTTATATCATTTTTCCAGCAAGGCAAAATTCCTCAAGGAAACCAAGTATAAAAAATTGCTCAATCATTTTTGCCGTAAAGCTGAATAATCTGGTATAATCGCCCCGTGAAAGAGAGAGTTACTATTACAGGCTCTGAAGGTAATATCGGAACCATTCTTAAAGAGGGATTATCGAAAGACTACGATCTTACTCTAATTGATATTTTAACAGGAACCGACGTAAGGAATTATAAACAATTATTAAAAGCTGTTCAAGAACAAGATATATTAATCCACTTGGCCTGGAACTCAACGACAGAAAATTTTAAAAACGTTCAAATAGATCCGGATAATTTTAAAATGGCCAAGAATGCATATGAAGCTGCTTTGAGAGCCGGAGTTAAAAGAATAATAATGGCAAGCTCTGTTCATGCACATAAATTTTATGACTGGAAATTTCCGCCGTTAATCTCTATTAATATACCATCAGAACCTGATAGTCCTTATGGAGAAGATAAAATTGCAATTGAAAATTTAGGGAGGGATTATGCTTTGAAAGGATTGGAGGTTGTGGTTATAAGATTGGGAGGAATAAATCCAACAGACATACCACCTTTATCAGGAAATGATCCATGGGAAGAAAGGGCTGCTTGGTTGTCTAGAAACGATTGCATTTCCTTAATTAAATCAGTTATTCAGGCAGAAAACATTCCAGGTAATTTTGTATTAATGTATGCAGTTTCAAACAATAGAAACAGAATTCATGATACTTCCAATCCATTTGGCTGGAGGCCAATAGAAAGAGCGGAAGATTTTCAAAAATGACTAAGAAAAAAATTGTCCTTGCTTCAAAGTCTCCAAGAAGAAAAGAACTTTTAAAACAGATTGGACTGAATTTTACCGTTGATATTAGCGAAATTGACGAAAGAAGATTTTCCCATTCCTCTCCTTTAAATTTAGTTAAAAACTTAGCAAAAGCAAAAGCTAGAATAATCTCCAAAAAACATAAAGACGCAATTATTATTGCTGCAGATACTTTGGTTGTTCTTAATAAAGAAATAATAGGAAAACCAAAGTCAAAAAGAGATGCAATGCAAATGCTTAAAAAACTAAACGGTAAGACTCATTTGGTCATTACAGGGTTTACAATTTTAGATTCCAAAAAAGAAATTACTGAGATAGTTAAAACAAAAGTAAAGTTTAAGAAAATGACAAAAAAAGAAATTGACGACTATGTAAAAACAGGAGAGCCTTTAGATAAAGCTGGTGGCTATGGAATTCAGGGTAAAGGAGCAATTTTTATAGAAGGAATAAAAGGCGACTTTTTTAATGTTGTTGGGCTTCCGATTTATGCCCTTTCAAAAGCTCTAGAGAGATCTGGGGTTGATGTTTCCTCCTATTGGCTATAGTTTTTTCTTGCAGTCCTCTTACTTTTGTTTGAAATTTATCTTATCTTTAATCTTTACTATGGTTTCACTATGGTACCAGGAATATTTGAGACCGTAAGGTCTCATTTTTTAGGTGGCCAAAAACTTCCTCTGTTATAATTTTAATATGTTTAAAAAGATCCCCAAAAATGTAGTTTTTTTAGGATTTGTAAGCCTTTTTAACGATATAGCTTCGGAAATGATTTACCCTATTGTGCCAATATTTTTAACGTCTGTTTTAGGCATTCCTGTTTCAATAATTGGAGCAATAGAAGGTTTTGCCGAAGGGACCGCCAGTTTAACTAAATTTGTTTTTGGATATGTATCGGATCGTTTTTATAAACGGAAGATTTTTGTAACTTTAGGATATAGCTTTTCTGCAATCTCAAAGCCATTAATTGGACTTGCTTATTCCTGGCCGTTTGTTTTATTTGCAAGATTTTTTGACCGGCTTGGAAAAGGTGTTAGGACCTCGGCTCGCGATTCAATTTTACTTCAAAACGCAACCCCCAAGAATAAAGGATATATTTTTGGTTTTCATAGGGCAATGGATTCGATGGGGGCTGTTCTTGGTCCTTTAATTGCTTTAGTTTTGCTTTATCTTTTACAAGATAATATGAGATTGGTATTTTTTATTGCATTTATCCCCTCAGTAATCGGAATAATTTTATTAATACTTTTTGTTAAAGAAAGAAAAAATCCGAAAGGCGAAAAAAAGTTTAACTTCAATTTTAAATGGAGCAGTCTAAATCCCAACTTTAAATTTTTTCTAATTGTGAGTCTAATCTTTGCCCTAGGAAATAGTTCCGATGCTTTTTTAATTCTAAGGGCGCAAAATTTGGGATTAGGAGTGCTTTTAACAACCTTAACTTATGTTCTCTATAATACCTCTCAGACTGTTTTTGCCACGCCAGCAGGCGCTTTGGCAGATAGAATAGGGGCTAAAAAAGTTTATTCCTACGGACTTTTGGTTTTTGCCGCAGTATATTTTTGTTTTGGAATAATTAATAATCCATTTTGGATTTGGTTTTTATTTCCCATTTATGGAATTTACATTGCTACAACAGATGGAGTTTCTAAAGCTTATGTTTCCGAATTTATGACCGAAAAAGAATCCGGGACTTATTTTGGAATTTACCAATCTGGAATTGCCCTTTGCACATTTTTGGCATCATTTATCGGGGGTCTCATATGGACGAGTTTTGGCCCATCCTATACTTTTTATTACGGCGCAGCAGCGGCCTTAATTGCCTTTGTTCTTCTTAACATTAAAAGAGTGGTAGATTGACTTTTAGCCACAAATTTGAGATTCTTTACGCATGGCAAAAAAACTTAAAAAGAAAAAAGCATCTAAAAAACTAAGAACTAAAAAGATAAAACAGCAAATCACGTTTGATTATTTCAGATGGCTAGCTATTGGTTTTGGAATTGCTTCGGTTGGAATTGCAATCGCAGTAATTTTAGTAATAATTTTTAGCAAAAGATTTTTTTAACTTATGGGAGAAGTAGTTGAGACGGATTTTGCAGATAAAGACATTTTTTCAAAAAAAAGGAAAATATTTACCTCTTTTCAAATACAAAATTTATCCGACATAAAGGTTGGAAAAAAATATGTGCCATTTTATGATGGAAAAAGAGCGCCTGAATTTACCGTTATTAGCGAGCCCGAATCCGGACCGTTGCTTGGCAAAGAAGTACCGGGCTTATGGGTAATTATAGAATCAATTTTAGATGGTAGAGAAATACGGGGACCAATAAGCCTTTCAGATTATGGGCTTATTCCAAATGAAAATGGGTTATATTGCAATTATGCCTTTTTGGTAAAGACAGAAGATGCGGATAAAGTGCAGCTTGGGAAGCTAGAAACCTTTCCGCCCAAGAAACAAACACCCCCGAGATAATTAAAAACGTTTCCCCTTGACCATTGGTCTCATTTTATTCGCTCCCTTCGCTACTCTCAGGGTAAACTCTATAAAATTGGGACGTGGGTATTATAGGTGTCAAGCTAATCCACTCTGAGGGTGTCTGGGATTTACAATTTAACATCGGTTAAAAAATAATTTGACATTTTATCTGTAATGCCAGAAAATAAAAATATGCCTGAACCAGTAGATGCCGGAGGAATGCAACGTATTCCGGAACCCCCAAGAGATCCAGTTATGGATCATTTAAAACACGCGCCACGATTTAGCGTCGAGCCATCTAAAGGTGGGATGGAATTTTTAAAAAAAATTCAATCAACAACAGGTGAAACATCAGCTTCTCAACCGGCGGACCCCGAGTTAACTGCCGCCTACGATCACTTAAAAAATGTTTGCCTAAGAAAATTTGAAGAAAATAAAGGATTTATAAAAGATGACTTGCCTGAAATTGCAAAAAAGGAACTAGGTCTATCCAACAATTCAGAAAATTTAAGGTTGGAAACAAAAGATGGTCAAAGTCTAGCTATAATTAAAATAAAAGAAGGAATGCAGCCAACTCCCGGTAGTTTTTTACAGGACCTAGATATTCAATTATTTAGCACAAATGGGCAGATTGATTATAATTTTCAACCGGACGGGATTCCAATTAAACGGGTTAGTCGAATGTCTGTTGAATCTAGATATGTAGCTACTCCGACAAAAGGTGAGGATGGTTCTTATTCCTTTCCGCAGGATGTCCTACCAGTAATGCACGATAAAGGAAGCGAGACAAGTGAATTGAGCAAAGAAGAGGCTTTGCAAGTCGCTGAAATAGTAGACAGAGCAAAGCCGTTCGAGACAACGGAAGCTCTTAGAGAACGAAATAGCAGAGAGTTTTTAGAAATGGCAGGTAAACAAACAGAAATTTTATTTACAATGCTCTCAGCACCGGTTGCTGAAGTTCGGGATTCAGCCGACGGGAAAAGAGTTATTGAATATCCACTTGTTGAAAAAATGGCAGAAATATCCGAGCAAATAAGGGCAGTAAAAGGAACAACCGGAGCCCAAAAAGATATGGAAGCTATTTTTGAAGAATTCTTGGTCATTCAAAGAGAAAAGTCATCTGTAGGAGAGTTTAAACTTCCGCAAGCAGGTGTGTCTTGGACGAGTGAAGATATTAAAGAATTTGAACTAGAACTTGCAAAGAGGGGAATAATCTCACCGGATTCTGTTAGTCTTTCTCCAGATGAGAGAGCTAAGATACATCTAAATAGAGCAGATAGAATTATTAAATCCAGAATTCCGGTTGACCAAAAACCTGAAGTCGAACCCCCGGTTAAAAATCCATAATTTTCCCCCTTGACGATTTTCAAGAAATATTGTAATATTAATTCAACCTTAACGGGTGTATTTTTTTGATTAAAAAACATGGCAGATAAATTTCAAAGAACCAAACCACATGTAAATATAGGCACCATTGGTCATGTAGACCATGGCAAGACGACTTTAACTGCAGCCATTGCGACTGTGTTGTCCAAAAAGGGACAAGCAAAAGCAATGAAGTACGAAGATATCGATAACGCCCCTGAAGAAAAAGCAAGAGGAGTAACAATTAATATCACCCACGTCGAATACGAAACAGACAAGCGTCACTATGCCCATATTGACGCCCCTGGCCACGCAGATTACATAAAAAACATGATTACTGGCGCAGCCCAAATGGACGGCGCCATTTTGGTAGTTTCCGCACCAGATGGTCCAATGCCGCAGACTCGAGAACATATTTTACTTGCTCATCAGGTTGGAGTTCCAACTATGGTTGTTTATCTTAATAAAACAGACATGGTTTCAGATCCTGAGCTTTTAGATTTGGTAGAAATGGAAGTTAGAGAACTTCTAACAAAATATCAATATCCGGGAAACGATGTTCCGATTATTAGAGGATCAGCTCTAAAAGCTTTGGAAGGCGATGCGGAAGAAGAAAAACACATTGTTGAATTAATGGAAGCAGTTGACTCATTTATCCCAACACCGGTTAGAGAAACTGATAAGCCCTTCCTAATGCCTATTGAAGACGTTTTTTCAATTAAAGGAAGAGGAACGGTTGTTACAGGAAGAGTTTC